>Ga0315312_1000845_pt1 | contig 29271 bp, 19 predicted proteins | sample TDP7_MG_FD_203629 | JGI IMG/M metagenome (GOLD analysis project Ga0315312, IMG submission 203629) | Freshwater sediment microbial communities from Lake Towuti, South Sulawesi, Indonesia - TDP7 | ecosystem: Environmental > Aquatic > Freshwater > Lake > Sediment | place: Indonesia: South Sulawesi... | reverse complement strand
CAGGGAAAAAGCTCCTCACATCTCTGTTGACATTGCCAAAATTCCACCTGTCGACCTTTGTTCACTTTTGAATAAAAAACTTGATTTTTTGTCTAAAAGGGGTTACGATGTCTATTCCGTGCCCTAATATTCTATGATTTTGGTTTAATAAACAGCAAGCTATTGAGTAATTTTTATGGAATTTTCTACCCGCCGAGAATGCTCTGCCTGTTTTTGGTTATTTAAATATTAAAACGGCTAGTGCATTTCTATTTTACTTGATTTTTGCAAAAGCTTTAGATATAATAAATTTGGCATTTAGCATAAGGCATAACAAGAAAGTGGACGGCAAATTTCGGCGGCGTGCCACCAGACAACATACAGAGCTAACTTGGGAACGGTAATTTTCATTGTTCAAGGTATAATTCCAAGGCTCAACAAGAATCCCAATGCATATTCAGGCATTACAAGGCAGCCGGGCTATCGGTATAACATGGTCAAAAGAAGAAGACAGCTTATCAAGGAAGGTTATAGATTCGACCCGAAGACAAGGGAGTGGGTAAAGAGATAATAAATAACATCAATTAGCAAGGACGAAGGATTCGAACCGCTAAACGGCCCACGTGAGGCGGTTTTTTTATTGCCTTTCCCTAGCGTTTCCGCCATATTTATATTAAGATAAACATCATTAAGAATTATATAGATTTGCCACCGAAAAATTGTTCAGTTTTCCCTTGACAAAAGTTTTACTATTTTGTACTCTTTTACCAAAGAGTAAAACTGGCATCTGGGATAAAAATATGGTTTACGAAGATTTGAATGAAAAAGAAATCATTAGATTATTACCTCGAAGATTAGCCCAGATATTACCTGATGTGAAAATTGAAAAGATAGAACGGGCTGATAGTAATTCGCTCTGGGATATTGGTATAAAAATCAAAGTAGGTGATTCAGTCAAGTGGCTGAGATGTGAAGTGAAAGCCAGAGGAGAACCGTGGTATCTTTATCAGGCTATCGGGCAACTTACCCAAGCTCCTCAAGTAGAAAAAGGCGATTACCCGGTAGTAATAGTTCCCTTCATTTCAGAGCAAGGTCGCAAGGTTTGCAAAGAAGCAGGAATTGGATATATCGATTTAGCTGGAAATATCTTTTTAAAATTCAATTCAGTGCTTATTGAAAAAACCTCTAACGAAAAACTTGCCCGTAAATTTAAAAAGAAGCCCACATTCAGAATGCCTTTTGCCTCCAAATCTTCCCGGGTCCTTCGCGTATTATTAGAGAATCCCAGAAAAGTCTGGACATTTACCAGTCTTTCGCAAGAAGCAGAAGCGAACATACGCACAGCTTTTTCAGTTGTGGATATTTTAAAAGAGAAAGGATTTATAGATAAAAAAAGAGGGGAAATAAGACTAACAAAGCCTGAAGGGTTGCTTGATTACTGGGGAGAGAATTATGATTTCGGGAAGAACCAGATTTTATCTTACTTCTCTTTCACAAGAATATTTGATGAATTCTTGGTCAAGCTTAAAGAACTATCGGGGGATAAGAAATTTAATTATGCCCTTACTCTACATAGTGGTGCGGCTCTAATCGCTCCTTTTGTCCGTTTTAGAGATGTGCATCTTTACATTCAAGGTGAAGCCGAAGCATGGGTAAAGAAATTAAATCTTCGGTTGGTTGAATCCGGAGGCACTATCCATCTTGTTATTCCCTATGACAAAGGGGTGTTTTATAATAAGCAGTCCATAAACAATGTATCAGTAGCCTGTAATACTCAATTATATATTGACCTTATCAATTATCCGGGTCGGGGGAAAGAGCAGGCAGATTTCTTACGAGAAAAGAAAATGAAGTTCTAAAGGAAAGGCTTTATGCCCATACGCACATTCGGGGATTACCATCCAGCTATTACTAATGCTTCGAAGTCAGTTTTGTTAGAACTGATGACAATTCTAAAAAGCTATCGTGACTCATTAGTCCTTATCGGTGGTTGGGTGCCCTATTTTCTATTAGAGATTAATAAATCCAAAGCCGTGGATTTTACCCATATTGGCTCAATTGATATAGATTTAGTAATTGACCCAAAAGTTATCGATGAAGAGAAATATGAGACCATTACCAGAATGTTGTTAAGTAGAGACTACAAGCTTTCTAAAGAGATTCTCTATCAGTTTGAGAGAACCGTCAAATCAGAGATTGATGGCAAGGAATACACAGTATTGGTCGATTTCCTTACCCCTCAGCCGCCTAAGGGAAAAGGGAGTAGCAGGAGGCATCGTCAGATACAGTCGGATTTAAGAGCACGGAATTTGCCAGGAGGAGATATTGCACTACAATTAAACCAGAAAATTCCCCTTACAGGGATTCTTCCAGGAAATGGTGAGACTAAAGTTGAATTCAAAATGGCAGATTTGACGAGTTTTTTGACACTTAAGGGAATAGCGTTTGGTGAAAGATATCAAGAAAAAGATGCTTATGATATCTATGTGCTTTGCGATTATTATAAAGAAGGGCCTATCTCAGTAGCTGAGGAAATCAGACCAAAAAAGAATGCCAAAATTGTGAAAATGGGTCTGAATGCAATCCGGCAACGATTTAGAGATATTAATGCCGAAGGTCCCTCATGGGTTGCAAATTTTTTGGCCATTGCTGACGCTAAGGAAAAAGAAGATATGAAACGGCGTTCATTTACAGTCGTCAATGAAATGCTAAAGAATTTGGATATTTAACATTCAAGCAGAATAATACAAAGCATTGAATGATAGACAAAAAAATATTTTACGATTCTTATATAAATATGATAAATTTACTCGGGAAGATTGAAAAGCACAAGCAAGGAAGAGGTATATTTTATACCTTGGCGAAAATGCCCGAGTAGAGAAGGTTTACTATATACTGAATTCTGTTTATAGGGGACATAAGGGGACATAACGGGACATAGAAAAATATGGAAGGCGGCTTTAGACTGGGATAAACTTGATGGAAGATTGACGTGAACTTGGCGTAAGGCTTGGATTTTATGAGTTTAACTTCCTTTTTAGATAATAGAGACATAAAAGAGAAATTTCGACAAGAATTCCCGAAGCCAAGATTCACCATAAAGAGGGAACTATTAGCTCCGCCAGTGACAAACCACTATACATTAGTGGGCACGGCTTTTGACTATTTAATGCGGTTTTATCTTAAACACCTTAATCCCATGGCAATTACAAATGAGTGGGTTGCTGAAAGGTCTCTTGAAACTTTTCTTTGTTTAAGGGGTATTCCTTGCTATAATGCGGATAATCGGAAACTAGACCTTGAAGAATCGGTGTCCTCACTTTCAAGAAACGACAGAGTAGTATTTAGAAGTATTCAAGGAATAATTGAGCAAGCAAAAGAAAAATATGCAGAATTTCTGAATTCTGGAAAAGTTACCAATCAAGTAATAAAGTCCGTATTATTACTTGGACAGTTAGATCCCATTTTTAGAGCGAGAGTTGTAGATGTAAATATTGGGATTATTGACAACAAAGATGTAAAGGACTTAAAGAGTCTAATCTCTCTTGTTGACCCAAGAACTTTCAAAGCAAAAAGGATCTGTGTGTTGGGCCCAACATTTGGCAAAGCTTCGGCATTAGTTGGTGGAGCAGACGTAGATCTGGTCATTGACAACATGATCATTGATATCAAAACTACGAGCAAACTCGAGCTACAAAGAACCTATTTCAATCAACTAGTAGGCTATTATATTTTGTGTAAGATTGGAGGTATTGACGGGATGCCTTCAGGACTTAGAATAAAAAGACTAGGGTTATATTTTTCTAGATATGCCTATCTTTATGTCCTTAGTGTTCCCGATATCATAAATGAATACACATTTTCCAATTTTGTTGAATGGTTCAAGAGGAGAACTGGTGAAGCGCATTAGGATGCAAATATAGGCATACTGAGCGTATACGGGTGATATGGAGGATACAGTGCAGTTCCGGGGTGGCTATCGGTATCCAAGCAGGTGGATTTGCATAGTATTAAGCTTTGTGGCGGTCGTGGCGAGCTTGTTAGTTTGGTACTGGAAATCTCCCACGCCGGTTCAGATTCTCATCTTATTTCTTAGCCTTGAAGGCGCTGTTCTATTGGCATCCGCATTCTCCCCTATTGGACTCACACCACCTCAAGGGGGTCTTCTCAGGCGTATTCGGTGGTTCTTTGCCCAACAGGGCGGCTTGCCACTTTCTTACAACCAGCTAATGTTTTATGGAGGATTGTTCTGTCTTTTTATAGCGAGCATCCTAACCGCCGTCAATAGGTAAGAACGTGGTGCGCTTTGTAAGACAGAAGCGAGAAATGATATGATGTGAGCAAATGGTACGGGCTTTTTGGTACAGCGTGTTTTGCCCAAATGTCCCGCATTTCACAGACCGCTAAAACGATTTTGATTCAAATATTTCTGTTGAAAAAAGATTTTCCATGTAGGAGCTAAGAGAAAGTGAATGTTGGAAATGTTTTTGATTTGGTTCATCATTTTGGCAATGAAGAAGACCAAATCTCTGCGAATTTTGGCTTTATACTCAAAGTAAACAGAAATGTTCTTAAGTATTTTTTGGGCAAAAAGTTAGCAATACCGATGCTAAACATTAAAGATAAGGAACTCAAAGAAATAGATATCGAAACCCAAATTCCTTACGGCGGGAAAGCAGAAGAGAGGAGTAAAATCGACTTGCAGATGAAGCTTGAAAGGAGGTTTATCGTATTTTTGGAGTCCAAATTGGGCGGGCCAAGACTACCTAAAGACCAGTTAGGTAAATATGGGAAGATTCTTAACGATTTTAGACCATTTTATGACGATTTAAGATTGGTCCTGGTTACACAATTTGATAGAAAGGACGAGTTCGAAAAAGAGGTAGAAAGCATTATACGGCAGACTGGATTGAGACGTAGAGAATTCAGATATGTTAGATGGAAAGAGATTAGACAAATTGTAGCCGCACACAGTAAGCAGGCTAAAACAAAATTCGTCAATGATAAATTTTTAGAGTATGTGGGGGATAAAATGTCTGATAAAAAGGTTATTTCTGAACAGAAGCTAAAGGATATTCACGAAGTTTTAATCGCTTCAACCGATCCGGAACATTGGGAGGTAACGCTTAAAACTAATACATCATTTCAAAATAATAACTGTCCAGACGCACAGTATTACGCCTTCTATAGAACTGACCCAGTAAAAGCAATTACGCATATAGCGAAAGTGAAGTACACGGAAAGGAATGTACCGATCAAGGAGACATATAGAAAATTTCCTAAGATACTCAAGAGAGCCAAGGAAAAAGGGTACATTAATGAAGTCCATAAAGTTTACCATCTTGAAGAGTTGATTGAATTGCCACTGCCGATTAGAAAAGGTAAAAGCCAACCTGTGCGTGCACACTGGTTTAAGACGCTGGCTTGGCTCTTCAAGGCAAGGGACCTAAGTGGCCTGACATAACGGGATTGTCATAATGGCATTTTTTGTCATGGAGTAGGTAGTTTGTCTTTCAATGGAAGCATGGGCAATTTAATGGGACTTAAAGAAAAGGAACGATATGTACCTGAACGGAGTCCTTCCTTCAATAGGCCTGACCTTTTGGGGACTACTGAGGATAAGGCCTGTATCGAAATGCGCCAATATCTCGCGCCCCCGACAAAATTTTTACAAACTTACGGCAATTATGTTATTTATTGAAAAAATAAGAGAATGTAAAAAATGTGACATTAGATTCCGTAAACCTCTTGTATTTGGAAATATTGAAGAGAAGAGATTTGTATTCTTAAGTGAAGAACCAACTGCAGATGCACGAGACAAGGATTTTTTTGAATATTATCTTGGCTCACCAAATGGAAGATTTCATACCGAATGGATGCCCAAGATGGGAATTGACATTGCTTGGCTCAAAAATAATGCTTATATTACGCATGTATATAAATGTTGTTCGGAAATGAAGAAGTATCAACGTAATAAAATGTGTGCCCACTGCTTAGATTGGTTAGAAAAGGAAAAAGAATATTTTAAGAATGGAAAAACTATCATTACTTTTGGAAGCTATGCTCTTGCAAATCTGCGTTCTACGCATCCTTATGCACAGCGTATAACAGAAATAATAAAAGGAAAAAAGCAGTTTTCAATTTGGGAAAGTGACGTAATTCCACTCCTTCATCCAGCCAGAACAAACAATCGTTATATAAATAAGTATAAAGAAGAAATCGATTACATTTTACATAAAATCAGAAGCCTTATACATAATTAAGTATGTGAGATTACTTTTGAAATGCCTTAATTTTTCAATTTGTTAATTTTCTTTGGTGCAAATTGAAATTCAGAAAAAGAGAGAGGAAGGTGTAACATCGGGATTCCAATTTACTTGATTTTTTGGGAAAATTTAAATATAATAGTTTTTGGTTATAGGACAACATAACATATAATAAGAAAATTGACGGCAAAATTTCGGCGGCGTAGCTCAGTTGGTCAGAGCAGGGGAATCATAATCCTCGTGTCGTAGGTTCGAATCCTACCGCCGCTACCAAGTCTAATCTTACCCTCACCTCGATCCTCTCCCATCAAGGGAGAGGAGGGGTTATTGGTCACCCTCACCTCGATCCTCTCCCATAAAGGGAGAGGAAGAAACGGTAGAGTGAGCGGTTATTAACAGGCCCGCAGTGGCGGGCTATTTTTATCGAAAAATGGTCTTTCCGAAGGTTAAGAGGACAATAGAAAAGCAACGTATGCTTTCCCCTGGAGATAAGGTTCTGGTGGGGGTCTCCGGGGGCCCGGATTCGGTTTGCCTTTTGCATATCCTGGATAGATTGGCAAGGGAGATGGATTTGTCTTTGCATATTGTCCATATTAACCATGGCATAAGAAAGAGAGAATCAAGAAGAGAAGCAAGGTTCGTGGGCGATATGGCTGATAGAATGGGTATACCGATTAGTGTGAGATTGCTGGATGTTCCTTCATATGCCAGAAAGAAGAAGTTGACTATTGAGGAAGCGGCGCGGAATATGCGTTATCGGGTATTGCGGGATTTGGCGAGGAAACTGAATGCGAAAAAGATTGCTCTGGGACATACTGCTTCTGACCAGGTGGAGACAGTTTTGATGCACCTTTTGCGGGGGAGCGGCCCGCAGGGACTGTCTGGAATTCCTTCAATAAGGAAGACGGAAAACGCCTGGATTATTCGCCCGCTGATAGAAGCGAGTAGGGAAGAAGTTTTGAGTTACTTAAAAAAGAATAATCTCTCATTCTGCTTAGACACATCGAATAGGAAAATTGAATATTTTCGTAACAAGGTCAGACTGAAGCTTCTACCTCTTTTGCGAGATAGTTACAACAAGAATATTGACGGAGCGCTTCTGCGTCTCTCGCAGATTATGAAAGAAGAGAATGCCTACTGGGACGGAATAGTGCAAGAAATTTCTCGCAGGATAGTTTCGGCGGAGGCGGGCAAAATTTTGATTGATTTAGGCAGATTTTTGAGATATAATGTAGCTGTCCAGAGGAGAATTCTGCATAAGCTTCTTGATGGAATTGTGAGCCTGAAACAGATAGAAGCAATAAGGCTTCTGGCCCATAGTGATTCTCAAGCGAAGAGAATTTATCTGGGCAAGAAGTTCAATGTTAGGAAAGAAGGCCATTTCCTGATATTCTCATCGTCTTCTGAGAAAAGAACTCAGAAATTTGAGTATAAAATAAGAGTTCCTGGCAAGAACGCGCTTGAGGGGCTGAACTTGACGGTCAATACCAGGATTACGAATTCTCGGCCGGCTTCAGATACGGATGCGAGTACTGCTTATTTTGATGTGGACAAGATAAATTTGAAGGACTTGATGTTAAGGAGTAGGCGGGAGGGAGATAGATTTAAACCATTTGGGCTGAAAGGCACGAAGAAGCTTATCGATTTCTTTATTGACGAGAAGATACCCAGATATTTGCGCGACCGCGTTCCCCTTCTGGTGGAGGGAGATGATATTCTCTGGGTTATCGGGTTTCGCCGAGGGGATAAGGCGAGGATAACCAAAGATACAAGAAAGATTCTGGAGGTTGAAGTCATCCGGGAAAAAGAGGAAACTTTGTCCTGATATGTTGTTAGAGGCCGAGTGGATGGAGAGGTGATTTGAATATGAATAAACTATTGAAAGGTTTGTCTCTCTGGCTGATTATTATTTTGGTGGCTATGCTTTTTGCCAGATTGATGAGACCTCAGGAATATAAAGAGATAGATTACAGTGATTTTAAGAGATATCTGGCTAATGGCCGGGTAGAGGAAGTTATAATCAGTGATGCGGTGATTAGAGGAAAGTTTACGAACGAAGAAGGAGAGTCGGTAAAGTTCAGGACTGTCCCTGTAGAGGACCCGAAGTTAGTGGAAGAACTGGAAGCCTACGGGGTCAAATACAAGGGCGAGGTCAGGAAGAATTGGTTTTCCGTCGTGCTTTTCAATTTTGGGCCGATTCTTCTATTTATTTTTATCTGGCTGATGTTGATTCGCTCCATGCAGGCTGGTGGAAAACAAGCTATGTCTTTTGGTAGAACGCGAGCGAAGCTTTTTGACCAGAGTAAACAGAGGGTAACTTTCGCTGATGTTGCTGGAGTAGATGAGGCTAAAGAAGAGCTTCAAGAAATAATTGCGTTTCTTAAGGATCCGAAAAAGTTCCAGAAATTGGGCGGGAAGATTCCTAAAGGAGTTCTACTCTACGGGGCCCCGGGAACGGGCAAATGTGTGGTTGGCGATACAGTGGTGCTGACTAACAAAGGTCCAATCAAAATCAAAGATGTTCCTAAATACTTCTGGGTGGATGAAAACGGACGCATAGCAGGGGCTAAAGTGGTTGGCTTTGACCTGGAGAGGAAAAAATGTTCGCTAATGGAGGCCAGCCATTGGTACAATTTAGGGATGTCGGACACAGTCCGCATCACTACCCAGCTCGGTTACGACCTTGAAGGGACTCCCGAGCATCCTGTGGTGATACTTGATAAGAATGGAAACTTTGTTTTTAAGGAGTTGCAGAGTATAGAAGAAAACGATCTAATTGTTTTGAAATATGACACCCAGACATTCGGCCGAAGTAGTAAAATTCCTGATGAAGACACTGCCTATCTCTTGGGTCTACTTTTAGGTGATGGTAATTTTACCATAAAGGACAGGTTGTGTTTCAGCACGAATGAGCCGGAGATTCTGGATTTCGCAAAGCGGTATTTCGAGGAGCGGTTTGAATATAGAATACGGAAAGCCACTGGCAGGTATGATTGGACTATTCAGGACAGGAAGATTCTCGAACGGTTTCGCCACGATTACGGGTTAGGAGCTGTCTATTCCAAGGATAAAAGTGTACCTGAAGAGATTTTACTTAGTCCTAAGCCCATTGTTCAGAGCTTTCTTCAAGGATTATTTGATACAGATGGTGGGGTGGACCACCGTGGATATGTCCAATTCTCTACAGCCAGCCAGCGATTGGTTCAGGAAGTCAGTGTGCTATTGCTCAATTTGGGGGTCGTTCATCGGCGACATTCACGCCCCAAAATAACGAAAGGGCAAATGCAGTGGTATATTGAAATCAGTGGAGACTTTTTGGAGAAGTTCAACGAAGAGGTCGGCTTCCGATTGAGCAGAAAACATAATCTGCTTGTTGATTACATTGCAAATAAAGCACGCAATACCAATACGAACCTGGTTTTCCACCAACACGCAAATATTCAGAAAATTTGGGAGCACTTAAAGCAACAGGGAATTGCCATATACCGGAGTTTCAATCAAAAAGGAGGACTTTCCTATAAGAATATCAAGAGATATATCACAGCGGATCGGCAGCCTTCTCTTGTGGCCTTGAGGAGCTTTTTGAAGAGAGCGGCTCAACTCTCTAAGAAAGTTCAAATCTTACCTGAATATAGACACTTGGAAAGCATTGTATTTAGTGGATTTTTCTTCTCTCCTGTAGTATCGGTCACAAAAGGACGGCAGGTGGTATACGATTTTACAGTTCCTCGTCGGCATTCTTTTTTGAGTAACGGGATAATCTCACATAACACTCTACTAGCACGCGCTGTGGCAGGGGAGGCTGGGGTGCCTTTCTTCAGCGCCAGCGGTTCTGAGTTCGTGGAGATGTTTGTGGGAGTGGGCGCGTCCAGGGTGCGAGATTTATTCACTCTGGGAAGGAAGAACGCTCCTTGCCTCACGGGTGATACTCGTATTGTTTTAAGCGATGGCCGTCAATTTACAATCGAGGAAATGTATGACAAAAATATGGTAGATATATACGTTCCGGCTATGACTGAGGAATTTAAAGTTAACGAGGCAAAAGTTCTAAAAATGACCCGAAAGCAAACTAATCTCGTATATAAAATAGATACTATTCATACGAGAATAGAAGCTACCGGCAATCATCTATTCCCAGTGTTGAAAGACGGTAGATTGGTATGGATAAGAGCCGACGAGTTACAAGAGGGGGATTATGTTGCCGCTCCCCGAAAGATAAAGGTATCTTCCTCGCAATTTGAATGTATTGACTTTCTACCTCCCGAGATTGCTCTGCATCCGGAAGAACCTAGGGAGAAAACAGGTGTATATAGGGGCCAGTATGTAAGTCGGTATGAAAGGGAAGTAGGTGCCCCAGCAAGTACTATGATTCAAGATATAGTTGATGAAATTGAGCAATGGCGGCAGAAGGTAGGTAAAGTGACTACGGAAGAACTGGATAGTTTAAAACAGTTAGTTTATGGTGAAGTTATGTGGTCAAAGGTGACGAAGATTGAAAAAATAAATAAGAAGGTTAATGTGTATGATTTATGTTTAGACCGATATCACAATTTCGTTGCTAACAATATATTTGTTCATAATTGCCTCCTCTTTGTGGATGAGCTCGACGCTGTGGGCAGACACAGGTTTGCCGGCATTGGCGGCGGCCACGATGAAAGAGAACAGACCCTGAATCAGTTATTGGTGGAGATGGATGGATTTGATACCAGGGAAGGAGTCATTCTCATTGCCGCTACTAATAGGCCTGATGTCCTTGACCCGGCACTCTTGCGGCCGGGAAGGTTTGATAGGCACATAATGGTGCCTAGTCCGGATTTGAAAGGCCGTGAGGAGATACTGAGGGTTCATACCCGGAGCGTGAAGTTAGCCTCCGATGTTGATCTAAGCATTGTTGCCAGAAGAACGCCGGGATTTGTGGGTAGCGACATAGCTAATCTGGTTAATGAAGCGGCGCTTCTGGCAGCGCGTGAAGATAAAAAGGGAGTAGGCATGAAAGAGATGGAAGAGGCAATTGATAGAGTCATTGCTGGTCCGCAAAGAAAGAGCAGAATGATTTCTGAAAGAGAGAAGAAAATTATTGCCTATCACGAGGCAGGCCATACTCTGGTGGCAAAGCTGATTCCTGGCACAGACCCTATCCACAAGGTCTCAATCATCCCCCGCGGGCCTGCTTTGGGATACACTCTGCAGCTCCCTCTGGAGGATAAGTATTTAGCTACCAGAACTGAAATTGTAAATAAGCTGACTGTTTTCCTTGGCGGGAGGGCTGCTGAAGAGTTGACTTTCAATGATTTGACTACTGGTGCTGAAAACGACCTGCACCAGGCAACTGAAGTTGCCCACAAGATGGTCTGCGAATATGGAATGAGCGATAAGGTTGGCCCATTGACTCTGAGGCAGAAAGAGACCGAGATTTTCCTCGGTAGAGATTTTACTAAGGAGAAAGCCTACAGTGAAAAAACTGCGGAAATCATAGATGGTGAGGTAAAGAAGATTGTTGAAGATTGTAAGACGCGGGCTAAAGATCTTTTGAGTAAGAACAGGTCTAAATTGGACAGATTAGCCAAGGCACTAATAGAAAAAGAAATACTTGAGGGAGAAGAAGTCAACCAGATATTGAAACAGGACGAAGAAATCTTAGAAAAAGAAAAAAAGTCTAGGACTGAAAATACAGCTAAAAAGCGCAGGGAGTGATGGACAAGAAGAAAATTGAGAAAGCAGTAGAAATGATTTTGGAGGCAATTGGCGAGGACCCCTCGCGAGAAGGGCTGAAGAGGACTCCTCAACGCGTTGCCGAAATGTTTGAAGAAGTTTTGTCCGGCTATGCCCAGGTGCCAGCAAAAGAACTCAGGGTACATTATGAGAAAGAAAATTATGAAGAGATAGTTCTGGTGCGGGACATTCCACTCTACTCGATTTGTGAGCATCATATGCTGCCTTTTTTTGGCAAAGCGCATGTAGCTTATATGCCCCACAAAGATAGGGTTGCCGGACTAAGCAAAATTGTTCGAGCAGTAGAAGCTCTGGCTCGCAGGCTTCAAGTGCAAGAACGGCTAACCAAACAGATTGCCGATACGATAATGGAAGCCATAGCCCCGCAGGGGGTGTTAGTAGTGATAGAAGCGGAACATTTCTGTATGACTATGCGCGGGATAAGGAAGGCGGGCTCGCGGGTTATGACCTCAGTTATGCGTGGCATATTTCTAAAAGACGCCCGCACCCGCAATGAAGCTATGGCCTTAATCCGTAAATGATATTCTGAATTTCTCGCCGAAAAACTTGCTGGAATCTTTTCTGTTTCGGAAGGACTCCGAAAAAGTGGAGATATTTAATTCCTCAAGCAGTTTTTGCCCTCCTTTTTGTGTGCTACCATTGAATGGAAAAAGAAAGTAGAATGAGTTCAAAAATGGATGAAAGTCAAGTGAGAGTTATAAGTATAGGTGATTCTCCTTCCGCTCGCCAGGAGATGCGGAAGATTGGCGTTCATGAAACAGGTATTGGCTTGATGGACAAGAAAGCCGTTTTTTTCTGCATTAAGTTGGAGAATGTCAAAAGTCAAGCGGCTAATATTATTAAACAGGAAATACTATCGCTGGCAGGGGATGCAGCAGTTTCGCGGGATGTGATGAGTTTTTCCAGAAAAAAGTCTGACGTTCTACTTTTAGGTACCGGGAAGCAGTTGGAAGAGTTAGTCGTTAAACTCTGCAGGCAGCCTTTTGGTCTTCCGATCCTCGCGCAAGAAATCAAAAAAGCTCTCTTAAATTACCAGAAGAAAGTTTTCGGATTGGATTTTAAGGGGCGAACTCTTCCATTGGGCAAGAGGCCATTAATTATGGGGGTACTGAATGTAACTCCCGATTCCTTTTATGATGGGGGGAGATACAGCAATTTGAACCGAGCATTGGAGCGGGCTTTGCAGATGGTAGAAGAGGGTGCGGACATTATCGATATTGGCGGAGAATCGAGCCGGCCAGGAGCAAAACCAGTGGGAGAGAAGGAGGAATTGGAGCGGGTAATCCCGGTAATAGAGAAGCTGGCGACGAGGATTAAAATCCCCATCTCCATTGACACTTATAAGTCGGGAGTGGCGGGAAGAGCTATTGATGCCGGAGCGAGGATGGTCAACGATATTTCTGCGCTACGTACGGACGAAAAGATGGCTAAAGTAGTAAGGAGCAAAGGAGTTCCGGTCTGTCTGATGCATATGCAGGGTACCCCACGGAACATGCAGAAGAATCCCAGATACAAAGATGCGGTAAGTGAGATATTCTCTTTTCTGAAACAGAGGATAGATTTCTGTGAACAGGTTGGAATTGATGTGGAGCAGACTGTTATTGACCCAGGAATCGGGTTTGGCAAGACTGTTGAGCATAATCTAGGAATCTTGAAAAATCTCGACCAGTTCAAGTCGCTGGGAAGGCCAATTATGGTTGGGGTTTCCAGAAAGTCGTTTATAGGGAAAGTTCTCCAGTTAGAGCCGGAGGAGAGATTGGAAGGCTCTCTCGCCGCGGCAGTCTGGTGCGTAAACAAGGGAGCAAGTATCCTGAGGGTTCATGATGTTAGGGAGACAAAGAGGGCGTTGAAGATAGTCGAGGCCATCAAACAGTAAAAGGGGTCAGAGTCATTTTTTCAGACCCAAATTTCAGGAGGTGGAAATGGCAGGGGGTATTGAGGTCAAGGAAGTAAGAAGCGATAAGGAATTGATGGATTTCATAAAATTTCCCTGGGAGATTTATAAGAATGACCCCTACTGGGTGCCACCGTTAATCAGGGATGTAAAGCTTCTTCTAAGCCAAAAGAACGCTTTCTGGCAACATGCAGAAAAGGAACTTTTCCTCGCCAGAAGAGATGGCAGAACTGTGGGAAGGATTGCTGCCATAGTTGACCATAACTACATAAATTTTCATAAGGAAAAGATGGGTTTTTTTGGGTTCTTCGAATCCCTTGAAGATTACACAATTGCCGAAAAATTGCTGAATAAGGCAAGGGAATGGTTAAAAGGAAAAGAGATGGAAAAGATGGCAGGTCCGATGAACCCTTCTACTAACGACGAAGTCGGTTTTCTTTTAGAAGGATACGATTCGAGCCCTTATATTTTGATGACCTATAATCCAAGATATTATATTGGCTTTATGGAAAAGTATGGTCTGGTTAAGGAGATGGATTATTTCGCCTATTTGATGGAGGTGGATAGGGGCCCCCTGGAAAGACTGGAAAAGGTGGCGGAGAAAATAAGGGAGAAGAATCCGAATATCAGGATTCGGCAGGCGAGACTGAAGGACTGGAATAATGAGGTGGAGAACGTGCGACAGATTTATAATAATGCGTGGGAAAATAACTGGGGCTTTGTTCCCTGGACAAAGGAGGAATTCTACACCGAGGCTATGAAGCTAAAGCCTTTTCTGGTTCCCGGGACGATTCCCTTTGCCGAAGTAGACGGTAAAGTGGTAGGCATGCTGGTTACCGTTCCCAACTATAATGAGGTTACGAAGAGAATGAACGGTAAACTAAATCCTTGGACTATTTTGAAATTCCTCTGGTACAGGAAGAAGATTACCACTCAGCGTGTACCCATTTTCGGGGTCCTAAAAGAATATCAGAAGAGAGGAATTGAAACCATTCTTATGTTGGAAGCATTGAAGGGTTCCCAAAGGGTAGGGTATAAATATTGTGAGTTTTCCTGGGTACTGGAAGACAACATTTTGACCCAGCGGGCAGCCGAAATGATGGGGGGTAAATTATACAAGAAGTATAGGGTATATCAGACCAGAATTTGATTCAATATTTTGGTCTATTCCTATACCATTCTACTGTTCTTTCTAATGCTTCGTCCAGAGAGACTCTCGGTTTGTAGCCGAGTTTAGTCCTGGCTTTTTCTATACTGAAATGGTAGTCCTTGCCGGCATGGGCCATTCTATAGCGAGTTATTATTGGCGGCGTCTTTGACCCGAACAATCTTAAAATTGCCTCACATATTGTAGCGGCATAGTAAGCTAAAGAGTAAGGAATTGACAACAAGGGTCGCCTAACGCCGAGCTTATCAGCAATCCGGTCAAAGTATTCCTTCCAGGTGACTTCCAGCCCATCAGTTATGATAAATATCTCTCCCACTGTATCGTTCCTGCTCGCGGCCAGGAGTATAGCATCAACGAGATTTTCAATATAGGTTGGACAGGTCAACGCTTTTCCTCTACTGATATAGACCATCTGACCCTTCTCCAGACGCTCAGCCATTCTTGCAAAAACGGCCCTATCGTTTGGGCCAAAAACATTGCCCGGTCTGATGATTATTGTGGGTAAACCTTTTTCTCTATAAAATCTATTGACTAAGTCTTCTGCTTCCCTCTTGGTTATGCAGTAAGGAAAGATAGTCGGCGTTTTTGGCGAATCCTCCGTGGCATTCTTGAAGCCTCCAAAACCATGCACCGCGGTGGAACTGATAAAGACGAATTTCTTAACTCGAGACTTGAGTGAGCTTTCCAGGAGATTCCTGGTCCCTTCCAGATTTACTTTTCTGAATTGTTCCATCGCTCCCCAATCGGATGCCCGTCCCGCCAAATGGTAAACTATATCTACTCCCTGGGTAGCCCTGTCCAATATATCTCTATTTGACAAATCTCCGGTAAACAATTTTACTTTTAACCCCTGGAGTAATGACAGGTCGCTCGTCTTCCGCACCAGACCTGAGACTTCGTAGCCGTCTTTGACCAGACGTGCTGCCAGACTGCTTCCAATAAAGCCATTTATTCCAGTAATAAAAACTCTCATAGTCATAAAATGGTGACAGGTACTATTTTCATTATCTTCCCTGGTCCCGCTCCTGCCTTCATAAATATTGTACCTGTCACCATTTTTTCTTTTTTGCGAAAAAAGGTGACAGGTACTTTTTTCTCTGTAACTCTCACTTTTTGCCCTCTCTACAGTATACTGACGAATAGGTCAGTAGAGATGCCAATATAGGAATGAATTATGAAGGGATATAATATAGACCGAGTTCGCAAGGCGAGGTAACCCAAAACTATTCCTAGAATTATTGAGCCGGCAAATTCGGCCTCTGGCTTATTGAAATGCAAAAGACAGGAAGGGATAACCTGGAGTAGAATTGCGTATGTAGAGCCGAATCTTTCTTGCAATCCAAATAGCATGTATCCTCTAAAGAAAAACTCATAACCCACGTAATAGAAGAGAACATATAGAATCTCGTACAACAGGAAAACTGAACTATTGTTCTGGACCATTTTCGTCAGGGGATATTCTGCGCGCACCTGGGGCATAAATGACGCTAATAAAATTATTGGAGTTACAATAAGAGGAATAGTTATGGCGATAAATCGCAATCCATATTTCTTATCTCCGAGCGCAAGTCCATAATCTTTGAGTTTGTGCTTGAAAACCAATTTTACGATTATTGAAGGGAGAAGAAAGAAAAGGAGAAACGTGGCGAAAAATTGGTAGGCATAGCGATATACGTCGAAATAGTAATGGTTAGAGAGACGATAAAAATAGTTCCCAAAGGCTCCGCTCATTCCATGGTAAATATAAACTAACAAGATTACGGGGACAGAAAGGAGAAGAAATTTCACCTTCCAATCCCCTTCTTTCAGGGTTTCCGTTGTCTTCAATCCGCCTCCGTCGTCAAATAGATTTTGGCTCAGGTAAGATTACTGGTAAAGCCTGAGGATAGACTTCGAACTTCTGAGGTAGGGTACCCATACTTTCTCCATCTACCTGTATCCATACTTCGTCTGGAGCGTCGATTTCTATCTCCTTGGCTCTGGTATATTCGACATCTTTGAAGCGGAGATGGCATCCCATTAGAATGCCGAGAACATAGCGAAGCATATCTGTTCTCTTACCTCTCTTGAATAGAATAACATCGAGATAGCCATCAGCCATTTCAGCTTCGGGAGCGATTACGGAGGATACGCCGTAGTGACTACCATTGGATATGATGGCCTGAAAGCCCCTACAGGGAGAGCCATCCAGTTTAATAGATAGTTCAGTTCCCTGGTACTTCATCAATTCAACTACTCCTGTTATTAAATGGGCTGGAATCCCTCCAAAGCTCCTTACCAAGTTAGGGTTGAGTGCTTGGATTACGGAGGCATCATATCCTATTCCTGCCATAGAAACGAAGTAGCGGGCAGAAGCGCCGGTACCTACCTTGCCCAGGTCAATTCTCTTCACATATTTTTTGAGGACAATTTCACACGCCTGAACAGGGTCGAGGGGAATACCTGTAGAAAGCGCATAAATATTACTTGTACCGCAAGGAACAAAACCTATGGGAAGGGAACTATGGGAAGACATCAACCCATTAATTACTTCATTTAGTGTCCCATCGCCCCCACAGACAACAACTATATCATATCCCTCCCGCCCTGCTCTCTCGGCCTCCAGAAAGGCGCCATTCTTCTCTCTCGTTATAGCTAAGCTTAACGAATTATCCCTGCCCAGAATTTCTCTAATTCTGGGCATAAAAGTTTCCACCTTCTTGCGACCAGATAAAGGATTCACAATCAGTTTCATTTTCATAATAGGAATCCCTTTCCTGGTGTAAGTATATCAAAGAATAGAACCTCAGTCAAGGCAAAACCACCTGGAGAGATAAAGGCGGTCGTGCTGACGGGATAACTTTGAGGCTCCCACGCAGGAAATCATAGAGTTGCCTACCGGTCTGCAAATGGGTAACGGCTGTGCCGTTTCGAGCTACCGCTTTTCTATTGCGTTTTGCGTGGTTTTGTGGTAATCTAAAATAGAGATTGTAGTTTTTTACACGGAAGTGGGAACAACGGGACAGGATATCTCATTTAAGAAATGAGAGAGATAAGAGGTTTATTACTAGTCTTATTGTTGCTATTTCTTGCCACATTTGTGCCAGACTGCTCGGCCTTGCCTGAATTGACTATCTCGAACCTTTTTTTCAGCAAAGACTATCCCGAGTCAAATGAGGTATTTACTATTTCGGCAACTGTGCATAACAGTGGGAACAGTTATTCCGAACCAATCTTTGCGGAGCATACGGGCCCCATCAGCTATTTTGTGAAGATATCCAGCAGTAATTGGGGAGCCCAATCATTTCAATATGGAGAGGATGTAAATTTGGCAGGTGTAAGTCTTCATATAAAAGATATTGGTGTTGACGATTCATTAACGGTAAGACTAGAGACAGACCTTTCTACGCACGCTCCGAGCGGCACGCTGGTTGTGGAAACTGCTTCAACAACGATAAATGGCGGTGGCGAAGGGTGGGACTGGGTGGACTTTATGTTTTCTTCACTTGTTCCTTTACTGTCAAATACTACTTACTGGATTGTAACACAAAGTTCTGCAGGTTCGTCGGACGGGTATTCAGTGATAGTTACCTCCAATAACCTTTATGCTACCGGGATAAATGCCTATTCGTCTAACGAGGGAGAGACGTGGACAGAATATCTGGCATATGATTTGCTGTTTAAGGCATATCGTTCTACAAGAACTGTGGTCAACTTCTATGACGGCGACCCGGATTCTGGAGGCATTTTGATTGGCACAGATGAGATATCCCCGGTTCCGGCGAGCGGGGACATAACTGCTTCCTTATCAACTTCTACTTCCGCTGGGTATCATACCATCTACGCCTGGATAAATTCGGATAATTACATTGTGGAGGACAGTACGACAAATAATAGGAATAGCAAAACTATTGCCGTTGATTGTCCGAGGATAGTTACTGCCTACACTGTTGATGATGACCTTAATGGCGGAATTGACGCTTACCATATTGTTTTTAATGAAAATATAGATGATTCTACCTTAGAGATTAGTGGCTTTGGTGTAGAAGGATATGGTGGGTTGCAAGTGCTTACCGCTTTGGCCAATCATCCCGATGAGATAGATGATGATGATATATATCTTTGTTTCACTGAAAAGAGTATAGGTACTGCTGTCCTACCTGAAATTACCTATTCCAGTTCGACTGGAGAATTGAAAGACCTTGACGATGGTGTACCCCTTCTTGACGTCACCACCTCGATGGTAAGTGAACAAGATGGAGCGGCGCCAATTATCCACTCCGCTACAGCGCCAGATTATTCAGGTGAAGACCCAGGAATAGAAGCCGGGGATAGAATAGTGCTCTTGTTCAGTGAAGCTGTTAGCGGTCCCCCGAATATCAATTCCACGAATATTGATGAAGTTCTAATCACTACCGGGAGTTTCCGGGATGGAAATGGGTTCATTGGCTCTACTGTCTGGTCTGAGGGCAACTCCGAGCTTACTATCTATCTGAGTGTAGGAGGAGGAAGTCCAACTGTATTTCCGGGCTATACGATTGCTACTGACACTTTCACCTTTAGAGATGCTTCGGGAAATGTCTCAAGCCACACTGTCGTTTTGGGAGGCGATTTAGATATTACGCCACCCAGGATAGTTTCTACTTCACCTGCGAGTAAAGATAATGGGGTTTCCGTTGATAGATCAATAAAGATAAATTTCAATGAGAGAATGAATGCAGCCAATGTAGTTGAGGCGATTATTGTAGAAGAGATTAGAGACAAAGACGGGAATGATATCGACCCACCCAAGGTAGTGGCTGGAGCTGTTTCTTATAATCCGGATACATTCTCTCTTGCCTTTGTACCAACATTCAAGCTCAAAAATAATTTCAGATATAGAATCAGAATAACACAAGTTGCCACGGACATCATTGGTCATCATCTCACCCCATTTGAGTTTACCTTCACCACCATTGCCAGCTACCGCGAGTTCAATACATTTGTCTCAGATGATGGCAAGCTCAAGATAACTTTAGATGCCGGAGCATTGAAAGAGAATTTCTTTGTCCAAGTGAACGCTTCTCCTCTTAATGATTCTACAAGGAAAAAGAGTATAATTGATGCAAATAAGAAGCTTGATATGGACGACGACCCGTTTTCCTTCACCGTGGAGCCTACTATTGTAGAAATAGAAGCTTTTGATGCACAAGGGAATCCGATAACCGGGCCATTTGGAATTCCGGCGGCTATCGCCTTATTATATGAAGACAGCAACCCTGAAGACGGAATCGTTGATGAAACATCGCCGCCGGTAAGAGAAGAGACATTGGCAGCATACTGGCTGAATGAAAAAAATAGTCTGTGGGTGAAATTGACAGATTCGGCAGTTGATAGGAAATCAAATATTGTAACCACTCGCACATTCCATTTTAGCGTTTTCAGCCTTCATGGAGCAGGAACGACTGATTTGAGCGATGCCTATGCTTACCCTGTGCCATTCATACCCAGCCGCGGTGACTCCACAATTACCTTTACTAACATTTCCCCTGCGTGCAAGATTAAAATATATACGTTGAGCGGCGAACTGGCTACTACTATTGAACATACAACTGGCGAGACCAGTTACCCCTGGAATGTTACCAATGATAGGGGGGATAGGCTAGGAAGTGGGGTTTATCTTTATATCATTAAGAACGAGAAATATAGCAAGAAAGGGAAGTTGATAATCATCCGATAAGGAATCTATGAGAAAATATTCTGTTGAGGCGATTATTCTTATTTTCTTGACTATTTCCTTCCCCATGTCAACTTGTTTTGCCAAGGGTGTGGGAACTAACGGAGCAAATTTCTTAAAAATAGGCGTGGGAGCCAGACCCCTGGGAATGGGAGGGGCATTTGTTGCCGTGGCCAATGATGCAAATGCTATCTGGTGGAACCCGGCTGGAGTTGCCGGGATGAAGCGTAGGGAGATAACCCTGATGCATAGTGAACTGGGCGAGGACATACGGTACCAATTTCTCGCCTATAGCCAGCGAGTGAAGAGATTGAGAGGCGGCTTAGGGGGAAGCATATCTTATCTCAGTGTTAGCGATATTCAGGGATATAGCCCTGGAGGGACGAAAACCAAAAAACTGGGAGCATATGATTTGGCGGTTAGCTTATGTTACGGTTCAAGTATTTTTCCTTCTCTTTCCGGCGGAATTAATTTTAAGTTTATCGGAGAGAAACTGGCTGATGAGAAGGCCTCCACCTTTGCATTTGACATAGGAGGACTATGGAGCCCACCTGTATCTGGTTTAAAACTGGGGTTTAATCTTCAAAATCTGGGAATGGGACTTAAGTTCATTGAAGAGAGATCATCTCTTCCTTTGAACTGTAAACTGGGGTGTGCCTATGAAGTTGAGTTCTTTGGTGCGCAATCAATTCTTGCACTGGATTTTAACATACCCGTTGATTACGGTTTTTTTGTGAATGGCGGGTTTGAATGCAAAATATACAATTTGATTGCCTTGCGTTGTGGATACAAGTCAAGAGATGATATGTCCAGCGGACTGCGGTTAGGGATAGGAATTGGGGAAAAGAATTTGCTAATTGACTATTCCTGGCTGCCCAGGGGAGATTTTGAGGATAGTCACCGTATGAGCGCCACCTTGCGTTTTGGCAGAGAATATGAAGAAAGCGTAATAGAAAGCGATATTAGAAAACATTTTGAACAAGGGAAGAAATATTTCTATAATGGAGAAACACTTAAAGCCTACAAGGAATTTAAGGATGTCCTCCTGGTTAGCCCAGGGCATAAAGGGGCCCGAGATTTTATGAGCCAAATTGAAGTGAGCGTAGAGGAGGCGAAGGTAGCCAAAGATATTGCTGAGTTCTTTGCTCTGGGAGAAAGGTATTACCAGAAGGGCGACTTAATTTCTGCTCGTTCAGTGTTTGAGGATATAATTGCCCTCAAACCTGACCATCAGGGAGCTAAAGATTACATAAATAGAATTGAGCGGGGGTTCAGTGAAGTCGTTAATTCCATTTTTGTGAAGGGCGTCTCGCATTATGAGCAAGCAAATTACTCTCAGGCTCTTGCTGAAATGGAAAAGGTTTTAGCCCTTAACCCGAACCATGAGGAAGCAAAAAGATATGTGGCTCTGATTAAAAGTAAACAGAGCGACCTGGAGAAAATTAAATTAACATTGAAGAAAAAACAGGAAGAGGAAATAAGAAACAGAAGAATCTCCAACTATCTTAAGAAAGGAATGGACTACTATGAAGGAAGACAATGGATGAAAGCAATCAGGTCGTTTGAGGAGGTATTAGCTCTTGTGCCTGACCATAAAGTAGCATTGGAACAGATCGTTAATTGTTATTACCAGGAAGGACTTACGCTTCATCATGATCAAGAATTGCTGGAAGCACTTGATGCGTTCAACAATCTACTCAAGATTGACCCGACACACGAAGAAGCAATGGGACAGATTCTGGAAATAAAAAAGGAATGTAAACAGAAGGCTGAAGATTATAATCGCGAAGGACTGGTAGAATATACGAAAGGAAATTTGAAGCAGGCAATACAGGCCTGGGAAAATGCACTCCGCTTTAATCCTGACCTTGAGACAGCCAAGAAGAATCTGGAAAGAGCCCAGAAGGAAATAGGAAAATGAGATTAAGAACAAAGTTTTCTCTTTTAAATAGTTTCCTGATTATTGTTGTAATTTTGGGAGTGAGTATCTTTCTTTTTGTAGCTGAGAAGAAGCTTCTGATTCAAGAGATGGAAGAAAACCGGTCGAATATTATTAGAGGGTTGGCTCAGGTCGGCAAAGAATCTCTGATCACAAATGATGAAATACTCCTCATAAATTATATAAATCTCGTAAAGAGGACCAGAGGAGTAATTTACGCAATGGTCACTAATACCCAAGGCAAAATCCTTGCTCATACTGATGTCGCTCTTCTGGGGAAGAGAGCCAATGACCCTGTTGCCAGAAAAGCTATATCATCAAATGAGCTTGCTACTCATACGTATGTGGATAAGGATAAACAGAATATATTGGATATCGCCATGCCTATCCTTATCAACGAGAACAGAATGGGGATAGCCCGGATTGGGTTTTCGCAAGATGCTTTACATGAAGTCGTGGAAGAAGCCTTAAGAAGAACTCGCAACAGAATCTTTGGTGTAGCAATAGTAGCTCTAATCCTGGGTTTTGTCGGAGCCATAATTCTTGCTCAGATGATGGCCAAACCAATCAAACAGATGGCAAAAGGAGCGGAATTGATCGGCCAGGGGAAACTTGATACCAGAATTTTGGTCAATAGTAGAGATGAACTCGGGAGTTTAGCCAGGGAGCTTAACAAGATGTCCAGGCGATTGCAGGAAATCGATCAAATGAAAAGCGATTTCCTCGCCAGTGTTACCCATGAGTTGAGATCACCATTGACCTCGTTGACGGCGTATATTGACCTTTTCTTGAAAGGGGGAGCCGGGGAGTTAAACGAGAAAGCAAAGAAGTTTTTAACCATTATGGAAAGAAGCAATAGTCGCCTTTCCCGATTTATCGATGACTTATTGGATATGGCAAAGATTGAACGGGGCAAGATGGAAATAAGAAAGGAGACGATGGAAATTCTTCCCATAGTTTCAGAAACAGTGGAGTTCATAAAACCCGAGGCTAATAGAAAAAGTATCGAAATAGAAATGGAGATTCCGGAAAAATTACCTTTAGTTTTTGTAGATGGGGAGAGAACTCGGCAGATTATCACTAATCTCCTCAGCAACTCAATAAAATTTACTGAAGAAAGAGGAAAGGTATCAATCAAAATACAGGAGGGAAAAGATTATCTGCAATTCAGTATCAGTGATACAGGAATAGGCATTTCGCCAGAGGACATAGATAGAATTTTCGATAAGTTTGAACAGGTTAGAGAAGTGAGGAAAAGGATAAAAGGACCGAAAGGGACCGGCTTAGGATTGGCAATTGCGAAATCCCTGGTTGAAGCCCAGGGAGGGAAAATTTGGGTAGAGTCAGAAGTGGGGAAAGGTTCGACTTTTTATTTTACCTTGCCCAAGGAATGAGTTTAGAGCGGGAATTTCTTAGGTAGGTCGGGCTGGAAATGTCTAAGGGAGGGGTATTATGGCTGGCGAACGAATTCTGGTTGTTGACGATGACCCTGATATCAGGGACGCTTGCGTGGAATATTTGAAAATGAATAATTACATTGTAAATGGAAGCAAGAGTGGCGAAGAATGTGTGGAACTACTTAAAAAGGATAATTACCACATTATCCTGACGGATTTGATGATGGGTGAGATTGGCGGGATAGAAGTGTTAAAGGAGGCAAAGAAAAAATATCCCCAATCTGACGTAATCATAATGACCGCCTACGGGACTATCGCAAATGCGGTGGAAGCAATGAAGCTGGGAGCTTATGATTATGTTACGAAGCCATTTAACATTGACGAATTGGGTTTATTGATTAAGAGGTGCCTGGAAAAGCAGAGACTTGCTCGTGAGGTCAATGAATTGAAGGAAGTGGTGAACCTTTATGAGGCAAGTAAGGCGATAGGCTCGCTTATGAATTTGGACCAGCTGCTTTCCCGCATCATAAAATTAGCTACTGATGCCTTGGGTGCAGATGGCGGGTCTATAATGTTATACGATGAAGAAACAGGAAGACTTACGGTAAGAGCGGCGGCAGGAAGAAGGGAATCTATGGTTCTGGGGAAGAAACTCGATATCGGAGAAAGGATAGCGGGATATGCAGCTCAGAAAGGTGAGATTGTGAAGATTGACGGAAGTCTGAAGGATGACCCGCGATTTTGCCATCTCGAGGAGTTTGATGGGATACATTCAGGAATAACTGTCCCATTACTGAGAAAAGATAAGCTATTCGGTATAATCAATGTTCACAGGACAGAAAGAAAGGAGGTATTTACCAAACGGGACATTGACCTTTTATCTATCTTTGCCGCCCAGGCGGCAATTGCTATTGATAATGCGTCTCTTTTTAGCACCCTGCAACAGGAGAAGGAAAAGATTGAGGCTGTTTTCAGTGGAATGGAGGACGGAGCTATTATTACTGATGATAGATTCAATATAATCATGCTCAATTCATCAACAGAAAAACTTTTGGGCGTAAGTAGAAAAGAGTGTCAGGGGAAAAACCTTCTTGAATTCATTCCTGACTTTCAACCTTCAATTCCCTGGCAGGAACTGGAAAAGAAAGAAGAAAAGGTGGTCAATTTTGACCTGGTACGGACGAAGGGGAAGGTTCTTTTCCTTTCTGCTGTAGCCACCAAAATCAGGAATGAACAGGGGAAATTATTGGGCCAGATTATGGTACTTCGCAATGTTACTGAGGAAAGGAAAGAGGAAAAGGTAAAGAGAAATTTCCTCAGTCTCATTTCCCACAAGTTGCGAAACCCACTGACAACCATTCTCGGGTACCTTCCTTTTCTTCAAGAAAAAATGGAGAAATTGGATAAACCAGTAAAGGAGGTTTTGGCTGCAATAGAAAAGGAAGGACTGGCTCTTTCCAGTCACGTGGACAAATTACTTATGTTTACCCTGCTCGAAGGGGAATACCTGGAGATGGAAAAGGAAAGGGTAGATGTAAAATCCTTGGTAGAGACTGCGTTGGAAATGTTAGATAGTCTTATTAAGGCTAACTGTGCGGAAGTACAGGTTGAAAGTGAGCTGAGTGATACGGGGCAGGTTTATGCAGATAAACTGAAAATTAGAGATGTTATTGAAAACTTAGTGGAAAATGGGATAAAGTTTAATGACAAGAAAGAGAAGAAGATAAGGATTAGCGGATGTTCTGTGGATGAAAAGTTTATTCAAGTGGAAATAGCAGATAATGGGCCGGGTATCCCTTCCGAAGAACAGGAAAAGATATTTCAAAAGTTCTATCAGGTAGAGGAATACTTTACCGGTAAGGTAGAAGGAATAGGGTTAGGGCTGTCTCTGGCAAAACGGGTCATAGAAGCTCACGGTGGGAAAATCTGGGTAGAAAGCGAGCTGGGCAAAGGCAGTACATTCTATTTCACTTTACCAAAAATAGAGAGATGAGACTTTATCAAATAGGGACAGCGACCATTAAAATAGGGAGACCACAAATAGACAAATAGGGACAGCGACCATTTTATATGAAGCATATGTCGTATTACAAAATAGGGACAGCGACCATTTTATATGAAGCATATGTCGTATTAGGGAGAGTCATGTGCATATCCCAAATGGACGATTATTGAAACCCTGTTGTCTCTGGTATAGCCGACCATCTCACCTGCAGGTACGTTGGCCCAGTCAAATTCATAATTCTTGAGTTTAATCCCAATTCCGTAAGTTTCTCCTCTGACATTGCCAGCCTTATCATAATAACCAAATCGGGCGAAGATGGTATCCTTAAATTTGTATTCTCCTCCGATATGGATACGCCATTGGTCATCGAGGATTTTGTTGGCATCGCTGGCAATGGCCCAGGAATGTTTGCTGTAAGAAAGGCCCAATCTTATTGTTCTGGGCAAATCATCCCTTTTGATTTCTCCCTCCATTTTGAGCCTGTTTCCTACATTCGCCAGAGAAAATCCCAAATTTAATCCCCGTTTAAAAGGAAATTCATAGATGAAGCCAAAATCTCCAGAATAGGCTCTTCCTTTGGTAGTTCCATAAATGGGGTCGCTTTCTATTCGCTGAATGGCCTTAAATCCAAGACCAAAAGAAAGACCTCTCATAACCTCTCTACCGTAAGATAATGTAAATGCCCAGTCTGCCCATTTTAGCTTCCCGGAGGTATCACCACTGGTAAGTGTTACCGGGATGGGTTCAATATACAGTAGGAGACCGCTTACCTCAACAGTTCCCAGACCCTTTACTGGGACGGCCAGACCAAAGAAGTTAAGAAAGGCGTCCTTTACTGCCTCACTGTACATTGCTCCGCACTGAATTCTTCTTATCTTTGCTAAGCCTGCGGGGTTCCAGTAGGCAGCAGTCACATCGGAATGGAAGGAAACGGAAGCCTCTCCCATTGCTGACGGTCTCGCTCCTATGCCAAACTTTAAGAAATCAGCCCCGGTATCAATGGGATAGACCCTTGTCTTGAATAAACAGAGTAGAAAGAGCGAGAAAGCAATCTTGACTAATCCTGATTTAATCATTTCCGTAAGGAGACTTTGGAAATAAAGAAGCAAATTCCCGATTGGTTTTTCAAGAGATTCATAAATAATAAAACCTCTCAGCTTAAATTCTGGATAATCTACTATACATACTGAGAGGCAATATATCCTATTTGAGGATAACCATTCTTTTGGTATCTACGAAATTGCCGGCTCTTAACTGATAGTAGTAAATGCCTCGCGATAGCTTGTCACCACCATTAAAATACTTTGAGTAGCTTCCTTTCCGCTGATACTCATCCACGATAGTTGCTACTAACTGTCCGCAGATGTTGTAAAGTTTCAAGCTAACGTGACAGTCCTGGGAAATGGTATAGTCTATCGTTGTTGATGGATTGAATGGATTCGGGTAGTTCTGTCCCAGAAGGTTCTTCAAAGAACTCGATTGATTCGAATCGGGTGTCTTAGTCTCTGAGTTGCCGGTGCTGGTATCCACAGAGGAGGAACTCCGCACATACATAATCTGGTACAAACGGAACCCAGTCCTTTGCGTACTAACGCTTTGTTCTACGGAGTCCAATTTGGAATCTGACATAAGTTCCCACTGAGACGTAGATTCATTCCAGCCACAGATTCCAATATTTTCTAGGTTCAGCCCTTGCATATCCTCTTGTCTGAAGAAAAGTTTGACGATGTTCTTCCCTTTTGGGAAGCTAAATCTCGGACCAATTGGAATCAGGTGCTGTTTCTCTATGGCCGCTTCTTCAGCTGTGCTTGATTGCTCATAAGTGACAATAACTACAGGATAACCTCGAGCAATCTCCTTGTCGTAATCTATGGAAATGGTCACGTAGAAAATTCCCTTTGCCCAGTTTTCCTTTACAATTTCGGTAAGGTCCCATTCATAGCCGTCACCTTCAGTTAACGCCAAAAAGTAGTATTTTGCGAGCCTATTCTGGACAAATCTTAGCCACTTACCAGAGAAAATTCTCTTAGCCCATAATTTGATTCTCCATTGTGTACTTCGGTAATTTATCCAGACGATGGCCTTTATAATTCTGGAATCTGAAGATAAATGCTCGCCCAGGCGGAAAATAAACCTCTCTTCTCTGGCATTTAGAGGGAAAGACTTTCCCTCTTCAATGACTCTTATGGCATCAACTCCTCTGAACCTTCGGCCGGTTGAAAGCAGCCCTTCAATTGTTATTTCCACTTCATCCCCAGGAACAAGTACATTTTCTAAATCTTTTCTGTCAAACTTCACTGCTAAAACATTTTGGTCTTCTATTTCTAACTCCAGCGTTCTATCTGCAAGGATTGGCTCTATGGGGTGTCCGCCAATTTCCGAGATTTGTATGGTATTTTCGTCAATCTGGTTGGGTTCGAACCCATCCGGCAATTTAACGAATGCGGTAATAAACTTACCGGAACTCTTAAGATTTATGGTATTTGGCTTAATATCAACCGTTGCCAGTATGGGTGGTGGTTCTGACGGGGGCTCCTCGATTATAATTTCCTCAAGTTCGTCATCAATAGGTTCCCCGATCACAACCAGCGTGCTATAATTAGCAAGCGCAGTCGTAACAGATAAAACCGTTACCAGCAAGTACCCGATTAAGACTCTTATTAAGATCTTCTTCATTATTGCCTCAAAAATAAAAAACCGGCTTGCCTACTTTTTAGGGTTCTTCGGCAACCCGGCTAGCGTGAACCGGTATTTTCGGCAGCCTGCTAGCATGGACCCGACCGGTCTTTAGCCCCGTGGCTTTGCGTCCCCCGATTTCTCGGGGTTTGCCTTTATCGAATACCTTATATTTCCAATAAAATTTTATCACAGAAATTGACATTTGTCAACGAGAAAACATAGAAAGAATTGGGCGAATTTAGGGGAAAAGAAGTCCCAAAAATTGCCCATTTTTTTCTGTCCCTTGCGAATAATCCTCGGCTGTGAAGCTTCCGTTTCCATTCAACCCCGATATAAAGATTTGAACCTCCGGGTTGTGGTAGATTGTACCCAAAAGATGCACAGAAGAAAGGGCACGGAATAGACATCGTAACCCCTTTTAGACAAAAAATCAAGTTTTTTATTCAAAAGTGAACAAAGGTCGACAGGTGGAATTTTGGCAATGTCAACAGAGATGTGAGGAGCTTTTTCCCTGGC
>Ga0315312_1000844_pt1 | contig 29293 bp, 38 predicted proteins | sample TDP7_MG_FD_203629 | JGI IMG/M metagenome (GOLD analysis project Ga0315312, IMG submission 203629) | Freshwater sediment microbial communities from Lake Towuti, South Sulawesi, Indonesia - TDP7 | ecosystem: Environmental > Aquatic > Freshwater > Lake > Sediment | place: Indonesia: South Sulawesi... | reverse complement strand
GGAGGATAACGATACCAACGGAGATCAGGGATGCCCTGAGCATCGACATAGGTGATCTAGTGAAGTGCAAGATTCAGAAGGTGAAGTCTGCATGAAGGATCGGACTCCTGTTCCTCTTACACGAGACGGCTTAGCTAGGTTGAGGTTGAAGGCTCTTCGAAGGGGATTGTGATTTAGGAAGTTGAATGGCGACGAGCGTATGCTGATGAGTCTGGTGATCAGGGTGGTGGAGAGGTATCTGTTCTGGGTGAACGGGTTAGGGGCGATACTGGTTGTCCTTGTGGTTCTCTTTCCCATATCGATCCTTCGGATCTTGATCGGAGTCCCATTCGTCCTCTTTTTCCCAGGGTATGCGTTGGTCTGTGCGCTGTTCCCTAAAAAGGGAGATTTGGATGAGGTTGAGAGGTTGGCGCTGAGCATCGGGTTGAGCATAGCCGTGGTGCCTCTGTTAGGCCTTGTGCTGAATTATACTCCGTTTGGGATAAGGCTCTACCCGATTCTGATTTCTTTATTTTCGTTCACGTTCTTGATGTCCTTTGTGGCTATGCGTAGGAGAAACGCCTTATCCATTGAGGAGAGGTTTACACCGTCCTTTTCGGTGAACGTTCCTCGTTGGCGGGAGTTGAGTAAGATGGATAAGGCCTTGTCAGTAGGATTAATCTTCTGTGTTGTGTTTTCAGGAGCCTTGATGGCAAATTTTGCGACTACCCCTAGGGTTAGAGAGAGGTTCACAGAGTTCTATGTTCTTGGACCCACGGGGAAGGTTGAGGGTTATCCGACGACTCTAACGCTTGGAGAGAGCGGAACCGTGATTTTAGGCGTGGTTAACCATGAATACGATGAGGCGACATATAGGATCGTTATCAGGTTAGATGGTGAAACCGTTGGGACGATAGAGGGAATAGGGCTTGAGCATGAGGGGAGATGGGAGAAAAACTTTACGTTCACACCTGATAAAACAGGGGAGAAGCTGAAGCTTGAGTTCCTGCTTTACATGAATGGTGGAGCTGAGCCCTATAGAAGCCTTCATTTGTGGATTACTATTATCTAAGCATACCTTAAAAGTGCCGATGTAATAGTCTATTTTTGTGGTGTTGTCGTGAAGGTTTTGAGGAGGCTCGAGCAGCAGGTTGATGTCGTGAGGGAGTTGAGCGAGGAGCTTAGAGGCGAGAGGAGCCATCGTGGAGTGGAGAGGCTTGTTCAGCTAACTATACAGGCCCTCTTGGATTTGGGGTTGATGGTGCTCTCGGCTATGGGTACCTCCCCTAGTGGATATCGTGACGTGGCCACCTCGCTCGGTAGGCTCGGCCTTCTCACCTCCAAGGATGCTGAGATAATGAGGGCTATGGCAGGATTGAGGAACGTGCTCGTCCATGGGTACGTTGGGGTGAATAGGGAAATCGTGGTTGAGAGCTCTAAGAGGCTTCCGAAGGGTGCCGTTAGACTCGCTGATGAGATTCTGTCGTCTGCCAGGCGAGGAGTGGAAGATCCCCCGAGGACCGTGGACGACCTCGCTGAGGTGTTGAGGGGGGTCCTTAAGGGCAGGGTTAAGGTGGCCTTCCTCTTCGGCTCTCAGGTTAAGGGATACGGCCTTAAGGGGGATGTGGATGTGGCTCTGTACTTTGGGAGGCGTCCAGACCCTTACGAGGTGGGAGGTCTGGTGTCCGATATCCAGGAATCCCTAGGGAGGGAGGATGTCGATGTCATGGTGATAGACGTTTGCGAGAGCATCGCCTTGGCTTATGAAGCCGTTCAAGGGAGGCCCGTCGTGGGCGAGGAGGCTGAGATCATAGAGCTGAGAACTATGATAGCGTCTCGGTATATGGACTACGAGGAGAATCTGGGCAAGGTCAAGGCTGCGCTTGCAAGAGGTTAGAATCGAAATGAGACTTAGGTAACTGCGAACATGTTTGGAGAAATTAACGCGTGATAAAGAAAAATCAGAGCGTCTTCCGACGAAAGCTGAGGAAAGACCGAGGCTGATAAGGTGTTTTTGAAAGCGGACGGTGGAGTATGATATGTCTGTTAATGAAGAGCATGTGGAGGCTAGAATTAGGGAGATTAATGATGCCGTTCAGATGCTTAGGGGCCTCACGGCTAAGGGCTTTGGGGAGTTGACGGTTCACGAGAGGCTTTCGATGAGGTATCTGGTGATTCAGCTTGTGGAGGCTGCTTCAAGCATATGTATGCATCTTCTCTTGAGCGTTTTTAATGAGAGGGCTGAGGGTTTTCCCGAATGTTTTGCGAGGCTTGGGGTTAAGGGTGTTATACCGGGAGACTTGGCATCTAGGTTATCCTCTGCTGCTAGGCTTAGAAACCTGCTTGTGCACAGGTATTGGGTGATCGTCGACGAAAAGGTGTATGAGAGTGTGAAGAGGGAGCTGAAGGACTTCGAGGGCTTCACCTTACGTGTGAGAGAGTTCTTGGAGAAGAGGGATAAGCCGTGAGCGGGTTCGCGGATTTAACTAAGCTCGAGTTTAAGTGCCATGAACTGTCAGATGAGCGGAAGCTTGAGCTTCTTGGGAGAGTGAGGATGAGGCTTGAGGCGGTCGGCGAAGTCCTGTTTGCGTATGTTCACGGAAGCTTCATAGAGAGGAGCTCGTTTAGAGACTTAGATGTGGCTGTCTGGATAAGGAATCCTGAGGAGGCCTTCCACTACACGGTGGATTTCTCAGCTGAGTTGGGGGTTGAGGTCGGTGTTCCAGTAGACGTTCAGGTGTTGAACGAAGCCCCGCTGCCGTTCAGGCACTATATCTTCACGCGAGGTAAGCTACTCTTTTGTAGGGATGAGGACCTGAGGCTGAGGCTGGCCGATGAAGTTCTTAGACAGTACGCAGATCTGAAGCTGTTAACGAAGATAGTGTCGGGGAAATGGGCAACAAACTTATCTTAGGGCAAGGTATGCTGTTGAGGGATACGTTAAAGAGGATGCAGACCTTTGCATTAAAGTACCTGAAGAGGTCGTCAAGTTTGCGGGGTCGCTCATTGGAAGAGGTTGAGGGGTTGAAGAACTGGAGAGCCGTGGCTGAGAGGGTCGCTGAAGCAGCCAGAAGAATTTTGGGCGAGGCAGAGGTTGTGGTTTTTGGCAGCATTGTTAAAGACGAGTTTACGGCGTCCAGTGATATAGACGTGCTGACAGTGATAGAAGACATGACGATGGGGGCTGTGAAGAGGGCTGAGTTGAAGAAAGCCATAGAGGAAGAAGCAGGTTTACCTCCAATCCATCCAGTTGAAATACACTTAGCAACCAAGAAAGAGGCGGAAGCAAACCCCATATACCGGACAGCAATCCGTGAAGGGGTAGCATTATAAGGTTATACGTGAGGGAAGAGTTGTGAAGTTTGATGAGAGCCCTGCTGGGCTTAGGGAGAAGGTGTTGAAGAGGGGTTTGAGGTTATCTGAGGTGACAGTGGAGTACGTGTTTGGTGGGTGTCCTTGAATGGGTGTAAAGGTTAAGGTTACGAGGGAAGGAATCCTCATTCCTGAAGAGCTTTTCAAGGAGATGATGAGCGCGTATGTTAAGGTGGAGCAAATTCTAGCCACCTTAGAGACGCTTGCAGATGAAGAGGCGTTAAAGACGATTGAGAGGAGCAAGGAAGAGGTGGCTAAGGGCGAGTATGTTGAATGCTCGATAAACGATTTGGAGAAAGTCTTGAAGTAGGATGCCTTATAAAGCTAGGTTTTCAAGGATATTCCTCAAAAAGGAGGAAAGGCTACTGGGTGATGTTGAACCTAGAGTGGTTGAAGCGCTAGGGGAAATATTTATGAACCCCATGTTGCGCGGTTAAAGATCATGGAAGAAACCATTATTAAGGGCTTGAATGTAGCTTTAAATGGTGTCGTTTGATGGCTAGAGTGGATGTTGTTGGGGTTACTAAGCGTCCTAAGGAGCATGTTAGAGAGGCTGTGGCGAGGGCTGTGGAGGTTAGGTTGAGGGAGGTTAAGGCTTCTATTGAAAGGGTGGAGAAGAGCTTAAAGGATTTTGAAGCAAAATATGGGATGGTTACGGAGAGTTTTTATAAGAAATATTTAGGTGGAGAATTGGAGGAGAACATGGATTTTATGGAATGGAGAGCTTGCAAAGAGGTTTTTGATGATTTACTTGAAGAGAAGACGTTGCTTGAAGAGATTTCAGATTGAGTATTGTCGAGTATTTAGAGGATCTCTTACGCAAGGTCGAGAGGCACGCTTTAGTTAAGAGGCTTTATGTTAAGAATATGCAGGTAAGCTTGAAGAGGGGATACGTGAGATTTGTTGCTTTATTTGTTGATGATTCAGAGCTGCATGTTTTTGAATATGTGGACTCTGATTTAGGGAGACTCGGTTATGCGTATCACTTTCAAGACTCGTCTGGCCTTATGATTTTAAGGTATGACAATGAACCTCATTATCCAGATCTGCCTACCTTTCCACATCATAAGCATGTTGCACAAGAAGAAGCCCCGAGGTCTTCAGAACAGGTTAGCATAGATGAAGTATTGAGAGAAATAACTCTGTATATAGTTAAGAGAACACGAAGGTAGAATGTTGGTTTCATCATCTGTTTTGAGAGATGGGTTGAAAGCGGTCGCCTGCATGCCAGCATATAACGAGAGAAGACGAGGGGCAAGGCGGTCCTGTTGGGCGCCGAGTCTCTTTCTAGACCCCTATATAGCCTTCGTGAACCAGTCGTAATGTGCCGAAGCTACTAATTGATCTGTGTTAATGTGAAATGAAGAGAGTGTTGTTGGTTCCGAGCAGCGACTACTTGGGGCATCCGTTTCCTCAGAGGCACAACCAGATTTTGAGAGGTTGCACGACGGCGAAGGCTTTGAGGTTTATGTGGTTAGGTTTAGGCTTTTTGATAGGCCTAGGCTGAGCACAAATGTGGTGGTTCATGAGCTGGATGATGCACGAGCGGGGTCTGCGGCATCCTACTACTTGACTACTTCCCTACCAGGTTAGAGTATGGTTCTTGACGTATTAGCTTTGGTGTTTGGGCTCGTCCACTTTTTGGTGCCGTTGGTGTACTATGGTTATTTGAAGAGGTGTTTGAGGAGGCCTTGGAATGTTAGGGTGGATAGCGGGTATCAGCCTCGGGTGACGGTGATGGTTCCGACGTATAATGAGGCTTCGTTGATTGAGGACAGGCTTGAGAACTTGAAAGGCCAGGATTACCTTTTGGAGAAGCTTGAGATGGTCGTGGTAGACTCAGGGAGCACGGATGGAACAGCTGAGGTTGTGAGGAAATGGGCTTTGAAAAATCCTGATGTTAAAGTCAAGGTTCTTGAAGAGCCCGTTAGGCGAGGTATGAATGCAGCCCTCAATTTCGCGCTTAAGCATGTGTCTGAGGACGCTGATGTACTCGTCTTCACGGATGCCGATTGTGAATGGGGGTCTGACGCGTTGGGGAACGCGGTTAAGCATCTTTCTGATCCACGCGTCGGAGCGGTCACGTGTAGTATACTTCCAGCTAAAGATGACGAGGGCTCATTCGAGAGCACCTACAGAGGTCTTAACAATCTTGTCAGAGTTGCGGAGTCTAAGTTGTGGAGTACCCCGATAGCTCATGGACCCTTTATCGCTTTTAAGCGTGACACCTTAGAAAGGATAGGCGGAGTGCCCATGTGGACGGGGGCTGATGATAGCGCGCCAGCTTGCTTAGCGGCGTTTGCGGGTTACAGGTGCTTAGCAATGCAGGATGTGGTTGTGCGTGAGTATGTGCCGAGAAGTCTGGGTGAAAACATGGTTAGGCGGGTGAGGAGGGCTCAGCATCTGATACAGCACTTTACCAAGACGGGCAAGGAGGCAAGGAAAATGTATTTTAATGCGGGCAAAGATTTCAAGATGATCCTCGTTATTGAGGAATTCTTACACCTAGTCAACCCATGGCTATTAATGCTAGCCGTAATCTTGCTATTATCGGATTTCGCTTTAAGCTTGACCATCAAGCCACACGCGGCGTTCTTATTGTTTGCTTTTTTCGGATCAATGCTCGTTCCCAGTTTTAGAACCGGGGTGCTAACTCAACTCATCCTTGTGTACGCGTCAATCAAGAACCTATTCAAGAAAGAGCTGATTTGGAAGCCCGTTGAGAGAACCGACTTTGGCTAAAATCAGGTGATCATCTGGAAACTCTTAATGTAGTTCACGTTACGCCTCGATATCTTCCTTTCGTAGGCGGCATGGAGTACGTTGTAAAGAGCTTGACTGAGGAAATGTCCAAGATTGGGCATGACGTGACCGTTTTTACTTTAGATTCCTCACAAAAGCTGCCGCGAAAGGAAAGGGTGAATGGAGTTACAATTAAACGCTTCTTTGGATTTAGCGTTCACAATGCGTATCATGTTCCAGGTCCAAAGTTTCTGACTTCTTTGCTTCGTGAAAAACCGGACGTAGTTCATGTGCACAATATCCATGCCTTGACCAGTCTCCTAACTTGGATAGAGCAGAAGACTGATGGGAGAGTACGGGTGATACTGACGCCCTACTACCACGGTGCAGGGCATAGGAAAGTACGCAATTTTCTATGGTTAATTTACAGGCAGGTTGCTTCAAAGGTTGTTCGATCAGCAGATGTGATTCATGCAGTTTCAATGTTGGAAGCTGAGTTAGTGCAGAGACATTTCAACAGAGAGGCCGTAGTGGTAGAAAACGGTGTGAGTGAAGATGTTAGTTCAGTTAGGTGGAATCCTGAAAAGGGGAGAGTTCTCTACGCTGGACGAATTGAAGAATACAAAGGTATTCAGCACGTTGTTCGATTGGTAAGTTGTCTCAGGCAGCGCTGGATACCTGAGGCAAAGATTGTGGTGGTGGGTGAGGGAAATTATAAGGATAGCCTCTTAAGCCTTATTGAGAGGATGAAGCTACCTTACGAGTCATATCCCTTTCTTACAAGGAAAAAATACCTCTCCGAGGTCTCTAGGGCTCACGCCCTAGCGCTTTTATCTGAGAGAGAGTCGTACCCTCAGTCTGTGAACGAAGCCCAGGCTATCGGAGTTCCAGTATTGATCGCTGGCTGGTGGGTCACTGCTTTCTCCTATCGACCAAGATCCTATGTAGCCGACTTGTCTCTGCCGGATCTGGTGCTAGCGGAAAGAGTTGCTCGATTCCTTGAAGAAGCACAGCGACAACCTCGGGCTCAAGTTCCTCTTTGGCGGGAAGTTGTGGAACATCGATACATGAACATTTATCGCGGATATTTGGACTGAGCGTCTCCAGCCAGGTGGAGGAGAGAAAGGTATGAGGGCTCTTGTGACAGGGGGTGCAGGTTTCATAGGCAGTCACCTTGTTGATCGTCTGCTGGAAGAGGGAGAGTCCGTAAGGGTTGTAGATAACCTCAGCACAGGGGCTCTTAGAAATCTTCAAAATCACAGAAAAAATAGAAAACTCGAGTTCATCAAAGCAGACCTGAAAGATAGAAAGACCTGCAGTCGTGCAGTTAAGGATATTGAAACCATATTCCATTTTGCCGCTAACCCTGAGGTCAAATTGAGCACAGTAGCGCTACGAGTTCACTTTGAGGAGAATGTTCTGGCAACAGTGAACCTCCTTGAGGCTGTACGAGAAGACTCGGAAGCAGAGAAGTTTATCTTTGCCTCTTCTAGCGCGGTCTACGGCGAAGGTGGGGATGTGCCCGTGGAGGAAGATCAGTCGCTTAAGCCGGTTTCAGTTTATGGAGCAAGCAAGGTGGCATGTGAGACCTTTATTGGGAGCTATTCGAAGCTTTACGGCCTCAAGTCAGCAAGTTTAAGGTATGCTAACATTGTAGGACCTAGAGCTCATCTTGGAGTTATTTATGATTTTGTTAGTGGGTTGATCCATCGTCCTCGACGATTGAAGATTTTGGGGAATGGGAGACAGGTTAGGAGCTATCTTCACGTCCAAGATGCTGTAAGGGCGGCGGTTATTGTCTGCAAGAAACTCAGGAATGGTTACGAGTCATTCAACATTGCAAATACCAACCCTATATCGGTAAGGGAATTGGCTGATATAGTGACACGAACCATGGGGCTGTTTGAAGTTAAATACACCTATGACCTCTCACATGGGGAGCTAGGGTGGAGGGGAGATGTCAAGAAAATCGTGTTAGACACTTCAAAGCTTTCATCCTTAGGTTGGGTGCCCTCCTACAAGGAAGAAGAAGCTATATCAGCGACTGTTGAATACTTGGCGAAGTCCTTGGGGTTCTGTATAACCTCCACTTAGCAGCATAAAACAGTTGAGAGGATTGCAACGCTGAATATTGATGCTAATGTTATTGCGTTGCTGAAGTGCATAGGTCTCTCTGAGGGTCCTGTAAGGCCGGTGTCGCTTGAAAAAGGCAAAGAGTTATTTGGGATAGCGGCCATGAACAAAATAGGGCTTTTCTTCCTTGAAACTATGGCGAGCCTGCATGGAGTAGGCTAGTTCCAACCTAAATTAGAAGAGCTTAGAAGGAAATACCGGAATACCCAGGATCTTATATGTCAAGTTGCTAGCCTGCTTAACTCAAGAGCAGACTACCTTTTGTTCAAAACTTTGAAACCATTTCCCTACACACCGTCAGACATAGATGTACTCCTTCGTACGAGAGTCGATTTTTCTCAAGCATACTATAGTCTAAAAAAAGATGGCTTAATTCTGTTGAACAAAAATGCCTACGGTGCAACTATGTATAGTCACGATCACAAGCTATATGTTGACCTGCATCTGTTTCTCACGATTTCTGATATACCATACCTTGACCCAGGAATACTGTTTCAATGCGTCAGGGCAGTCGAATTCGAAGGCTGTGGGGTGCAGACTTTAGATCCGGCAGCTGAGTTTCTAACGGTGGCGGCACATGGTTTCTATAAGGAACATATGTTTAATCTCAGCGACTTCTACACGATTCTCTCTTTGGCTCAGCAGGCTAAATCTTCTGATGTTTATTACCTTGCAGAAGTTGGAAGGGTCTCAGATGCTGTTTACTTTGCAGTGAAGGTATGTAGATGTATAATGGAAAAGGCTTTCAACGACGTACATCCTGCTCTTCTACGTTTAGAGAAGTGCCTCGATGAATCCGGCGTAACCCTTCCAATCTCTAATCAGGAGAAGCCCAATTCTTTCCCTTACAAGTATCCGAAAATGGTGGTTACATATAGTCTGTTTGGAAAGATCTTGACCGACCCCTTAACTAGATCTTTCTTCCTCCACGCGTTGGCTAGAAACATGAGAGGGTCACGACTTTTGAGGCTTAAGACGCACTTCTCCCGGAAGTCTTACTAGCTGAGCCAAGAACGGTAATGAACTGCCTGATTCTTACTGAACTTTTCTGGCCTGAGGGAAGTGGGGCGGAGTTGGCTACGTACTTGTACGCCAAGCTTCTTTCTCAAAGAGGAGTGGATGTGACGGTTCTCACTGGGAGCCTCAGCCGCATGACGTGGCGAGGTGATGGGTTCCGGATTGTTCCTTGGGTTCCGGGTGTCAAACCTCGCACGAAATACTCTTCCCTTCTTCTTGCTTCAAACCTGGTTAGAGAGCCGTATCGTACCCTGATTGAGGAGGCGGATGTCGTTTACGTATCTAAATGTTGCTGGGCCATTCCTCCAGTCAGGAGTCTTGGCAGGCCGGTTGTTATAGGTGTTCATGAGTACTCTCCGGTTTGTCCAACTGCTACACTCTATAATTGTGCATCGAAGACGGTGTGCAACGTATGCAATGGGTTACTGTGTTTGAAGTGTGTTCTGTTGCATGAAAACGAAGAGGTAAGAAATTTGGGGAAAAGATTTCTCTCGCCGATGCTAAACACTACGTTCGGGCAAATTTATGGAAAATTTCTCTCTCAGGCAGACGCCATCGTATTCGTGTCAAAGTATCAGCAGGAAACAATCGTTAAGCACATGCCTCATATCTCGGATAAATCGCATGTGGTCTATAATCCGGTTCCCGTGTTTCAGGAAGACAGAGTAGAGGGGCAGGACTACGGGTTCTATGGAGGGCAAAGTGCCTTAAAGGGCTTCCAAGTTCTGTTAGAGGCGTTGCGGAACTTGGCTAAGCCAGTGAAAGTTCATGTAACAGGAAAAATGGGGGAAAAGTTCAGAGTTGACAATTCATCTTTGATCTTGCATGGGTGGCTCAGTCGGCTGGCCTATTGTGACTTGCTGAAGCGTATAATTACAACGATTTTTCCGTCGATTTGGCCGGAGCCAAGTCCCTATGTTGTTGTAGAGAGTATGCTTTCCGGAAAAGTGGTTATTGCATCGGCGATTGGGGTGTCCCTGAGATAACAGAGGGGGCACCGGGGGTACTATTGTTTCCAGCTGGGGACTCTTGTTCGCTTGCTGAGAGGATTGAGCAAACGGAATCGATGGGCATAGATACCCTTTTAACGTTGGGGGAAGGGAACAGGGATTTTGCTAGGCGCCGGTTTCAAAACGATGTGATAGTAGAGGAGTTCATGGAAATCTTAAATGAGGTCGTAGATTAGACATGGAGTTCCCGCTGATAAGTGTGGTCATACCCACCTGCAATTCGGCGCATGTTCTGGGTGATTGTCTTCTAAGCATTAGAAAGCAGGATTACCCTCAAGATAGAATCGAAATACTCGTGGTGGATTGCTTTAGCAAAGACGATACGTCTGCAATTGCAAAAAGTTTCGGGGCTCAGATTTTTTTCTCAAGATGCGGACCGTTGGGAGCGAGGAAAACTGGATTTGAGAAGTCAATGGGAGACTTGATCCTGTTTCTTGATTCCGATCAGATGTTGAAAACTAGGGACTGTCTCAAAAGAGCGGCTGCAATGTCAGAGGAGTATGACGTTTTCCATTTTGAGGAGTTTAGCTTGCCACCAACAACTTGGCTTCAATTGTTGATGAGGCTGGATAAGGAAACCACGCAGGAAGTATCTTACGGCTTGAACCTGTTTGAAGGTGTTCTGTATCCGAGATTTTTTAAGAGAGACATTTTGGATAAAGCGTTTCAATCGATTCCCTCTGAGATTTTAGGCTTTATTTCGGAACACGAAGATGTCGTGCTTCACTGGGAGGCCTACAAAGTCTCCAGCAAGATGGGGACTGTTAAGGATGCGGTGTGGCATAGAGACCCTCAAAACTTGTTGGTTTTCTGGAAGAAAATGTACCGGTATGGAAAAAACAGCAACGTTGTCAGGGGCTGGTATGATCAACCTGTTTCATGCAAGCAAGCGTTCAGGATCAAACAAATCATCCATCTACTGAAACAGCCTTGGAAGGCTGTCCTCATCGCTTTTCTCTTAATGCTAAAAGTGATTCCCTACAAGCTGGGGACAGATAGTAAGGTTTTGGCTTAGATGACTGTGCTTACTTTTTAAATTTATCATGAAGAGAATAAAGTGGAAGGAATCACAGTTAACTCAGAGGAATACGTTGGCTCTCAGTCTGAACTACCTTTCATAGCGATCTGCATGCCTGTCTACAACAGTGGTTGGTCTTTAAAGTCTGTGTTGGAAGCCATCTGCGATCTTGATTACCCCAAGAAGCTTTTGAGGCTTGTTTTCGTTGATAGTTATTCAACAGACGGAACATATGAGTCCTTACTGAACTTTAAGAAGAAATATGGTATTGAATATGAGAACATAGTCGTAGAAAGAATAAATCAGAGGGGTTTAACTCTTGCAAGGAACACTTGTGTAAAGCACGCTAAGGGTTTCATTTTTTGGTTGGATAGCGACGTTATCGTGCCACCGAATATATTGAAGGTTTTACTCTCTCATTTTTGGCAACGTAAGAAGCTTGGATGGGCCTCTGCCGCTTACCATCACACGAATCCAAATCTTTCTGAAAGGCTTTTTATTGCTAGAGAACCCCGCCCTCATGGCAATGTTGACTTCGCTGAGATTGGCGCAGCGCTAGTTCGACCAGAGGTATGGAGAGGCGTGGGGCCGTTCAATGAAGGATTGGGCCACCCATATCCGTGTGTTTGGGATACCACCGATTACTGTGCAAGGATAAGGAAGGCTGGCTGGAAAATTCTATTAGATACATCGGTACGTTGTTTTCACCTAAGTTCCGCTAATGTAAGAGACAAAATCGGACTGGGTGAGGGCGTTGCGTCGCTTCGAGCTCAAGTAAAATCAATGATAACGGTTAGTGCATTGAAGCACTACGGTAAGTATTACTTTAATACGGTTCCGGTTGGAGTTCACCAGATTATCAAAGTTGGCGACTTCAAGTACTTGGTGAGAATGATATACTATTTCCTCTTCCCCTATGTAGTATTCACTACGTTGCTGATTCAACAACAACTATTCGTTCTATACTTGCTTCCGACACTTGTGTATTATACTGTAAAAACTAAGGGTTGGACCATGAAAGTGCTTGTCTGCATTTTTGTGATTCCAGCGAAAATTATAATTGCACAAGGATATGCTTGGATGTTAATCAAAAGGTTCTTTGGCAGACTTTCGTGCGATACTGAACGGGAATGAAGTTAATGGATTTGCCTACTGTTTCCTTCACGGAAGCATTATTAATTGAAGCGTGTGTCCTTACCTTCGTGTTCTATTTGCTGTTTCGGTTATCTTCTAGAAGGGTCAGCGGGGTTACCTTTGCCATTTTCAGACGTGCACTTTTGTTCCGAGGTTTCTTCGCCTCGGGCCATGTGGTGTTAATTGCATCTTTCATGCTGATAACCATGTACTCTTTACTCTTGGGTCATCGCCCTTGGATGTACTTTCTTTGGTTATCACTAGCTGTTGCGTATATTATCTTTGGGAATAACCGAGAAACATCTAATGTAAAAAATCTATTAGTAGTTGTGATGGTATCGTTATTGTTACCTATAACTATTATGGCGAACAACAACTTCTTCTGCTTCTCGGGGGATCAAGGCGTATTTCTGAAAAGAGGATTAGAGATCGTCAATACAGGGACATGGCAACAATACGAAATGGCACGTTACTATGAATCTTTCCCATTTTTAGCCACTCTTTTAGCCTCAATAACGATTGTCACTGGGTTCAGTGAGAATACATATGTTTTCTTAATACCCGTAGCCAGTCTCCTTCTTGCTTTGACTGTGTACCACCTCTCTAGACGATTAGGCGGAAGCGAAAAAGTTGCTTTCATAGCCCCCTTTGTAACCATGTCAATTCCCGCATTAACATTTTTGCCTATAACTCATTATTTAAGCATAGTCTTTGGTTTTACCTGCCTCTATCTAGTGATTAAGGGATCTACGATAAATCTAGAAGTTCCGTTTTATCTCTAATTCCCCTCATTATTGCCATGGTGGTTTCATATCCGTCAGGCCCTGTTTTCTTCTTGGGTATGCTCTTCCCTCTGGGAATCTACTCGATGATAATACGCAAACGATTAACCGTGCCCCGTCAGTTTAGATCTATACCCCTCCTTGCACTGCTAGTGATGTTCACGTATTGGGTCTTTAATTACTGGGTTCTTCTCTCTCTTATAGAGCCAGCTGTGGATTTTTTTACAACAGTCGCAAAATACTTGAGCGGACAATCACTATCTGCTCAGGAGGCCGCACGACCATACCTCGAATCAACTGCAGCGATGACGCATGTAGCGTTTGCATGGGCTGTCCCTCCAGCTGTCGTAACTAGTTACATTCTACATAGGCTACACGGCGAGCTTTTAGGGCAAGATCGTAGGGCACATAATCACTGGGCGCATAAGATGCTGGAATTTGGGTCTGTTTTAGGGTTGATAATGACACTGTTCTCATTTATACTTGCCCGTTACGGACATTACTCTTACCTTATTACCCCAAAATACGCTATTCTTGGCTTGTCGATGATTCTCATTCTTCCTAAGCTATTGTCGTACAGGAATGGAATTGTTACTATAATAACTGTGTTTATCCTGGCGGTATTTCTATTCATAGGGAGTTCGTCACCGGACTGGCCCCTATGGAGAATCCAGATTTTCCTCAAAGAAGGCTGTTATATAGTCAGTTTATATTTACAAGGAGATTCTGCGAGAATTTGCCTCAAAACACCTCATTGACGTTAGTGCCTGATGTTGATGTCTATTCAGAGATGCCTGAAGGCGTTATTGTTGAAACCTATGGGTCTTATAGGGCGGTAAGAGAAATGCTTCTTCAGTTTGAGAGAGGAGTTTCCATAAATGAACTGGCTAGTGATGATTCTTATATTTTCATTATGCGTGTTGAGAGGTTGGTTCTAAATGGAGGAGACACGTTTAACCTAGTTAGAACAAGTGGAAAACATGCGATGATCACACCGATCCATTATATACTTGATAAGGCTTAACCTTAGAACGGTCATTTCCTAACCGCAAAGTTATGGTATCAAGAAATAACACGGTCCTGACAGGGTTAAGCGAGTTTCTTGAAACCTAAGTTGGAAGACAAGGTTTTAATGGTAATTCCGCACGCTCCATATAGTGACTTGGACAATAGGATAAAGTCTTTTCAACATCACCCGGATGTGCCAGTTGTCAAAAGAACTATGGCTTTGGCAAGGTTCTTTGAAAAAATAATATTCGTTAGCGGCTCTTCTATCGGATTCCAAGAGCCTATCATGTTTGAAAACATTCAGTATCATACCATAGGAGGAGGAGCATCGACATTAGGTGGTTTCTTGAAGAGCTATGATTTAAAGCTCCTAGTTCTATTTGTCTCACTGGTTCTCCGCTACGGCCACAGACTAAGGGTTCTAAATTTCTCCATGGCATCCAGCAGCGTCATTCTATGTCTACTCTCTAAGGTCATGAGAATCACATTCGTGACATACTTCACAGGAGTGCCAGAACAGGCACACACATACAAGAAGAAGATCATCTTAGATTACAAGTTATTGTTATTTTTCTCGCAAAAAGTATTCGCGAACAACCCCGTTATTATTGAAAGGTTGAATCTCATACATGAGAGAGACGATATCCAATTGATCCCCAATTTTGTCGAAGACGAGTTTGACTCGCACGCGCACGGGAGGCCTCGAATCCCATTTTCTGTTTTGTACGCAGGAAGATTGGACCCTGAGAAGAGAGTTGACCATTTGTTGCGTGCCTTCGTCTCCTTAGTGAACAAGGTTCCAGAGGCGAAACTCTACATAACCGGGAGGGGCTCATGCGAATCAGAACTAAAACTCCTCACAAAGAAGCTGGGTCTTGAGAGATCGGTTCATTTCCTTGGCTGGCTACCTAGGGAGGAAGTACCTCGCTGGATGGGTCAATGTATGATCTTCGTGCAGCCCTCCCTCTACGAAGGTTTCCCCAACGCCCTCCTGGAAGCGATGGCTTCTGGAACAGCGGTGATAGCTATGGGTGTCCCATACGCTCGATGGATCGTGGGAAACTCGGGGTTGCTGGCGGATGTGGACTCGGTTGACCATATGGCCGCATGTATCTATAGGCTTCTAGTCGATGGCCAGTACAGAACGTTATGGGCGGAGAAAGCCCGCCTTCAGGCTTCTCTCTTCCAAAAGGATACTGTTGTAAAAAAACTTGTTGAGGTGATTAAGTGAAAGCCTACGTGACGGGGAGCGAGGGCTTTCTAGGTCGGCACGTAGTTCAATACTTAACAACCCAAGGAGTCAAAGTCGACGGCGGCGACATCCGGAGTGATAAGAACTGTCTAGATGTGAGGCATTACGCAGAAGTGGCTGAGGAGTTAAACCGATCTTCTCCCGATGTGGTTATTCATCTTGCCGCTTTAGTAGGAGGCCGTGACAGCCTCAAAAAACCCTACGAGTATATCGGAGTCAACACGCTCGGGACTCTGAACGTGGTTGAGGCCTGTAGGGTCACAGGTATACGTAAAATAATATACATGAGCAGCTTCAGTCCCTACGGAGAAACCAGCGAGTCAATGCTAAGTGTTACGGTATCAGAGCGTTGATATTTAGAGCTTGTCTTCTCGCCGGTGAACATCAGACGGAGTACAACGCCATTCAGGAGTTCGCCGATTGCGCACTAAACCAGAAACCCATCATCATATACGGCGATGGAAGACACAAGAGGGAATGGCTACATCCACAAGATGTTGCACGAGCCTACTACAAGGCCTTCAGTTATTTCGAAGAGATGGCAGCCCCATACGACGTGTTCATCCTAGGTAGTGGAGAGCCCATCAGCATGAAGCGACTTGCCGAGCTGGTACTGGAGATCACCAACAAACCCAAGCAAATCGTTTTCCTAGACAAACACGTATCTGTTTTCGATCAGATAACAGACACCTCTAAGGTTCGAGAACGGCTCAAGTGGAAGCCTCTCGTATCAACGAGGGAGATCGTGAGCCGCGTTGTTAAATGGCGTTCTACAAAAGAGCATGACCACAATCAGAAAACGTAACTATGCGTTGACGGAGAGCCAAACACCAATATCAGAGGAGGGCTCCATATTGTCGACTTATGACGTAATTTCTTTTTGTGGAGTGGATGGAGTTGGTAAATCAATTCAGGCGAGGTTACTGATGGATTTCCTTAATAGGAACGGTGTAAAGGTCAAAATGGTTTGGATCAGGTCCCCTCACACGTTTGCCTTTTATCTTTGGAGATTATTTCAGAAATTCGGATTTTCAATGCCGCCGCTCGACAGCAACTTTGATAGACATGTCTGGTTGTGGATAGAGTTCTTCAGCATAATTCCTAAAATACTGCTCGATGTAAAGGTGCCTGTATGGCTTGGCAAGAAGCTTGTGGCTGAGAGACTGGTTGTCGATAGCGTTGTGACAGCCTCTTTCTATGTCTTGAAGGACTTACAGTTCATTGCAAGTAGTCAGTCTAATCTCCTTCTTCGCTTCGGGGAAGACTTACTTTATTCATCTGAGAGCTGATCCTAACATCATACTGAGGAGACGCCTGAATAGGGCAGGCGTTGATGATCAACACTTATTTGGAGAAATCGATGAAAGAACCTTCAAGGCATCCGTAGAGAAACAGCAGCACATTTATGGAATGATCGCCGAGAAACTTGGAGGAGTCAGCATCGATACAAAAGCCTTGAGCATTCAAGACGTTCATCGGTTAATAAGAAATCATCTGGGTTTGGCTTAATTGAGAATCGCGATCTTAACTCCATCATACTTTCCCACTTTTAAAGGGGCGGAAAGGATAATTCATAGTTTGTCGAAGGGGTTAGCCCATCGAGGGCATAAGGTTTTCTTGCTTTGTCCAAATGGTTGTGGTCGAGTGGGAGACGAAAGAGGAGTAAAAGTTCTGCCAATTCTTCGGGAGGGTTGGGATAGGAATATAATTATTAACAGCTTGATTGTTCTCAGATTCCTCTATTCGGTTGGAGTTGACCTTCTTCACATTCACTTTGCTTATCCTTATGGTCTCATAGGCGTTATCTGTAGGCTCCTTCTTGGATTGCCCTACGTGATCACATCCCATGGATGGGACATACAGATAGATCAACAGACCCAGTACGGTGCAAGACTGAAGCCGAGATTCGCCCTCCAGATATGGCTAACTCTCAAGCTAGCAAATGCCCACACCCTTGTTAGCAACTCTATGTTAAATGATGCGGTCTCATCAGGGTCTGTGAAGAAGAAGACATTTGTTGTCTATCCTGGATTGCAAGTTGATATCTTTTGTAAGAATCGTGAAACAGAACATACACGTTTGAAATGTGGAGGAGCAGGTCCTCTGCTTTTGTACCTTGGGAGACTAGTGCCCAAAAAAGGAGTTGACGCCCTTATTAAAGCGGCTCCCTATGTTCTGCGTAAGGTTCCAAACGCTCGGTTCGTGATAGCAGGCAGTGGCCCGGAACAGAGGGATCTGGACAAGCTTTCACGTAGACTTGGGGTCGATGATAGATTGACATTCACCGGAGAAGTATCAGAGCAGTATAAGCATGTTTTGCTCAGTAAGGCGGATGTTTTCATTTTTCCTTCACGAGTCGAGGCGCTAGGCATCGCTCTGCTAGAGGCAATGGCCTACGGAAAAGCTATTGTTGCTACCGATATACCACCCTTTAGGGAAATGCTCGGTCCAAATGAGGCTCGATTCGTTGAACCTAACGATCCACAGGGATTGGCCAGAGCAGTTGTTGAACTACTGCGAGACAAAATAACTAGAGAAGATATAACTAATAGAGTGAAGGTAAAAGCAAGAAGATCTTCCAATGATTTAATGACAGCGAGATACGAAGCAATATACAAAAGTATTGTAAAACAGACATTCAATGATGACTGAGGGCTTCTCATAGCTTATCTAATATTGAAAGAAGTTTTGTCCCCCATCTTCCACGTAGGGAGAAGATGAACTGATTGAACTTAGATGTTGTGATGATGACATGGAATTCAAATGCCCCTCACTTCGATGCAGTCCTTGACCGCATAATCAAAAACTGTTCCGTTATGCCATTTCATTGTTGTCGATAGATTCAGCACAGATGGAACCATTGACAAAATTGTAGAAAAATTCCCTACATATAAGTTAAGAATTGTGCAGACGAGTTCTAGTCTAGGAGCTGCAAGAGCCGAAGCTGTAAAGCTAGTCGACACCGATTGGTTCGCTTACGTGGACAGTGATGTTGAATTATGTGAGAACTGGTTTCAAAAGATCCGCCATTATCTGGACATACTGGGGTTGGGAGCGGTTGAAGGTATTACTATATTTGCATCAGGGATAACGATACCGGAAAACAAGCAGAAAAGATGCCATCTTCAGAGAAGGGAAACGATTAGAGGATTATCAGATATCCTAAGAAATGGTCTCTTAGGTCGTGTGCGTGGTTATGCCTTTGATGTTGTAATAAGGACAAAACTTGTGAGAGATTGGCAACCACCATGGTATCTTGCATCTATGGAGGATTACCACCTTTGCCAACATGTGCTTGGAAAAGGCTATGATTGGATACGTGTCGGCGACGTCTTTGCTCTACACCACTGGGACACAGACACCATTATTGCATTACTACGTGCTTTCAACAAGAAAGCACGTTGGGCTGGAGCGGGAACACGTGCTTCTGCAGCAGCAGGTTTCTTGGAAATTGGAACACATGTTATTGGAAGACTTATGGGAAGTCTGATTAGACTTTTTCAGACGAGGCGAGTTATTGAGTTCACGGTCACGGTAGTAAAGCACGTAGCGATCTTGTTGGGCTGGGTTCTGTGGAGAAGTTATTTAGAATATTCTAGGGAATAGCGAAAGGAATGATAAATTCCCCTCTCTCGGCGCCATTTTTCCTTTTGTTCACCACTAGTTAGACCTGAAATGTCTTGTCATGAGCGACGGTTAGACGCTCAATCAGCCAAGCGTAATCCACCCAGACCTAAATATGAACTAGGTGCTCCTCGTTGCTCAAAGAAGGCAATTATCAGTCAGTATTATTGGACACGACGGCGGCTACTATATCAAATACCGGAGTGCTTGATGCGAGTGCAACAGGAAGGAAACGGGTAAGGAAACCCGAATGAACATAGAGGAGGCACGTGACCTGTTTCAATTATTCTACTCACAATATGGATTGTCTCTAGGCATGTTTCTCCAGACGGTGTTTCACCTTCTCGCTACACCTCTTCGGGTTCTTAAAGCCCCTCGCCAATTGAAAAAGATCTTCAGGGTACCCATTACGATTCCGCTGTCTGACGGAATCAAAGTAGTTGTGGAAGATCTGTACGATCTTCAACGTGTGCTTGTGCTCTCCCAAGAAGTTCTCCTTCGCAAGGTTTACACCAGATTTGCGGAACCAGAAAGAGGATGGATTATTCTAGATGTAGGTGCACACGTGGGGGTCTTTACACTCTCGGTGCACAAAGCAGTCGGGCAGCACGGTCGTGTAATAGCCATCGAACCATCACCTGAAAACATCAGAAAATTGTTAATGAACATCGCTATTAATAAATGTCGTAACGTAACAATAATCCCAGAGGCACCATCCAATACAAATGGTACAGCGAAATTGTTTTTAGGAAGTGAAGGAGCTAAAGATTCTTTAAAAGTAATTGGTCGAGACTTCGTGGAAGTAAAAGTTCGTACCCTCGCGAATTTGATAAATCTGTTGGGACTGCGTCGTGTGGATCTAATGAAAGTGGATGTAGAAGGAGCGGAACTAGATGTACTTGAGGGATCCGCCAAAGCCTTAGACAAAATACAGAGAATTGTTATAGCGAGCTATCATTATCCACACGAATCCGAAGATATACAAAGATTCTTTACTAAGTGCAACGGGAAATTCAAAGTCCAACAATACAACGTAAATGGTGAAAGATATCTCTACGTTACGCAAAAATGACGTCATGCAAATAATCAAAACATCAGTGGCTGCACTGACTGTGCTGGATTCTAGCTTCACTGAAAAGTCGCTCAAAACAGGATTCCGGCTGTCGTGCGCGCATATAGATCGCTCGATAGATCATTCGATGAACGTTGAGGTGCTAAAAGAGTGAACGCCACTTATCGAGGCCGAAGTTCTGACCGGTACGACCGATATAAACTCAATCTACTTTTGATCGTTGCTGACGCTGTAAGGTATGATTATTGTTCTTATTCAGGTATCCATAACAATACTACACCCAATTTGGACAACATCAAAGGCTCCGCCTATTTTCACAACTGTTTTAGCACATCACCTTGGACACTTCCTTCGCACGCATCCCTCTTTAGCGGACTGTACCCATCGCAACATGGAACCCATGCTGGTGAAGGCGGCACTTTGCACTTTACACCGCCCAGCTTTGTAAAAGACCTGTCGCGATTCGGATATGCTACCGTCGCATTCTCAGCCAACCCCTATATGTCCTCTACTTGGCTTCAATAGAGGTTTCAAAGAGTTCTATGAAATAACCAGCGCGCAAAGACGCTGGATACCTAGCAAACTGAACGATCCCGCCTCAGGACTTAAACGATTACTCAGAATGGGCTTTAGATGGCTGTATTATCGGACTATCTCAGGCCTCTTTCCTCTCTTTGCATACAGAAGTGCCGAAAGAATTAATCAGCGCGTCAAGACCTGGCTCACGAACGCTAAGGAACCTTTCTTCATGTTTATTAATTACATGGATGTTCACGACTATTATTCTACACATTCACAAGGGCTTATTGACCGTTTAGTGCGCCGTTCAGGGCAAAAGCCAAAGAATTCTAATCCTTCACAGAGATACAGACACGCTCTCAATTATCTAGACAACATGCTAGGAGACCTAATCAAACTTCTTGAATCCCATGGGTTGATCGATCGAACCGCCCTAATCGTTACTAGTGATCACGGCGAGATTCTTGGCGAACGCAACCTACTCGGCCATCTAGTCGGCTTCCCATATAACACCCTGTTACACGTCCCCCTTGTTATCAGGGACCCTAACTCAATCTCTGAAGATAGAATAGACATCTCTCACATGGTTAGCATTAAGGACATCGGCTCCATCATTCTTCACATAATTCAAGGAAAGCCATTGTTAGAGTGCATTAAGAGTCTACCAGACTGGGTAGGAGCCGAATGCTTCAAGGGCATTGATGAGATAGACTGGATCAGAGACCAGCAAGGAAATAAAACCTTGAGAGTAAAGGTACACCTAACCATTTTAGAGCCGTGATCAAAGATCGTTTTAAGCTAATTCACAATGTTCCAAAGAACAGCTTAACACTTTATAAAATGTCACCAGATGAAGAAGAAACTCAGAACGCGCACGTACTTCAGACACTAACCAACATTCTCAGAAAGTGGGAAGAGCAACTTGCACCTGTGCGCGCTCATTGGAATTACACCACCGAAGAGAAGAAGAATATAAGAGAAAGGCTAAAGAGGTTAGGATATCTCTAATCAATTACGTTGTAAAAATCTCGGTCTCAAAATTGCATCGACCCAACTCATCAGTTTTGGAGGCTACCATAACGTGAAGAAGCCCAAACCAAGAAGAATAGCGGCAAAGCCTTTCGAGCCTATCAACAATGTTCAAGAACTCCCCCCTCCCAAGGCCCTTAACCCCATCCCCTTCTCTTTCAACAAAGCATATCGCCACAAAAATCATATGATCTCTATAATTTCTAAAATAATCTATAAAAGCAGATTACCACATCAAATAACCAAGACGCATCCATAATACATTTGAAGGGAGAACCTTGCCCGAGGATTACTTAATAGTCTCCGATCCTGCTGTATGCGGAGGAAAACCAGTCATTAAAGGAACCCGCGTCCCAGTTCAATACATCTTAGAGCTATGGGCCAGGGGTTACAGCGCCGAGCGCATAAGTGAGCAGTACCCAACGGTCCCCAAAGAACTAATCAAAAAAGTTATCGATCCACTCACCGAAAATCGCACAATCAAGATTTTGCACTAGTAGCTTTTAACGATTTAATGGAAAGCTACAGCCTTAGTGAAATCTCATGTTTATCAAATTCCTCGCTGACGAGAACGTTCCTCTTCAAGTCGTGGAGGCTCTTCGTCAAGCCAGATATGAGGTCACCACCGTAAGTGAAGCTGCCCATCCAGGCATGAAAAATGAAGAGTTCGCCAAACTATCCATTCAACTCGTAAGGGTTATTATAACTCGGGATGCCGACTTCATACGCTTGAAGCAACCCTTAATGAGACAACTCAGGTTTGTTTACATAGGGCTAAGCGGAGACCCCGACAGCACAGCCCAATAAGTCTTACGCAACATTGACAGGAGCATCAGCCTTCTTTACAGGCATACTATGGCTATAATAGATGAAGAAGGCTGCCATGCACCTTGAACGGCGATGGAGACATAAAAGCGATGAAAATGCTTTACAGACTGAAGCCCAGAGGCATCATCAATACAACCTAACATCGGTAGCCTACTCGAGGAATCCGGCATACCCTATACGATCTTCAAGACCCTGAAGCCCTTTCCACACGCGGCTAAGAGGATTATCAGAGAAACTCCAAAAAGACCCTGTTTCAAGAAACTCACTACCAACAGCCCTCAAATCAATCCTCCAACCGAAGTTCATCAACAGACTATTGGAACACATAACACGAAAGGGATACTGATAAATATCCTAGAATCCTACGGTGATCGCGAAGAAGTGAAGACCAGTGTCCGACAAGCTTGTGGAGATAGCTGAGGACTCCGCTCGGGGAGGATTCTTCCTCTTCACCGGAAACGCCTTCCAACTCATCGTTCTAGCCATAGGTTCCATCATCGTCGCTAGACTTCTTGGACCCGAAAACTACGGCCTACTTTCCCTCTCCTTAGTTATACCCTTAACCCTCGTAGGCCTCATAGACCTCGGCGTGAACTCAGCCTTAACCAGGTTTTCAGCCAAGCTTAGGGCAGAGGGTAAAGCTCAACTCGTGGCTGGAATGCTGAAGTCAGGTTTCCTCTTGAAGCTCCTAATAGGCATCGCCATGTCCACCACCTGCTTCATATTCTCTGATGCATTGGCAACTCACGTCCTCAACAGGCCTGGGATGGGCTTCCTCGTTCGGCTAGCATCAGCCCTAATCCTATTCGAAGCCATCTTCGTGACCTTAAACTCAGCCTTCATCGGACTGGACAGAATGGAGGGTTCCGCCTTAATCATGAACGCCCAATCCATTGCAAAGACTGCCCTGTCACCCTTACTCGTAGTCTTAGGCTTCAGCGTTGTCGGCGCCCTAGCGGGCCACATCACGAGCTATATGATCGCCAGCCTCGCAGGAAGCCTAATCTTCTCCAAATATTACAAAGGATTAGGCAAGTCCTCCAATACAAGCTTTTCAAGTAATATCAAGGTTCTGCTGCACTACGGATTCCCCCTCTACCTCTCAACCTTAATCCCTCTTGTCCGGGGCCAGTATCAAACCGTCATCCTAGCCTTCTTCACGTCCAATGTCGAGATCGGCAACCTCCACATCGCTATAAACCTATCCACCATGATGAACGTCTTGATCTTTCCCTTAACAGTGCTTTTTCCAGCCTTCTCAAAAGTCAGCCTCAACAGCAACGAGCTTAAAAAGGCCTTCACGCTGGCCGTCAAATACACGGCCTTATTCACCGTCCCAGCCACAGTACTCGTGGCAACCTTATCCAAAGACCTCGTCTACACCCTCTACGGACACAGCTATCGTTCGGCACCAACCTTTCTCTCGCTCTACATCCTAACCTTCCTCTACACCGGCGCAGGTTCCATTGTTCTCGGTTACCTATTTGGCGGAATAGGCGAAACCAGCACCGTCTTCAAACTCAACCTAATCAACCTACTCGTCTTCCTTCCATTAGCACCTGTCCTCACCATGCTCTACGGGGCTCCAGGCTCGATCGTTGCATTACTGATCTCGGGGTTCATCTCATTAGCCTATGGGCTGTTCATCGCGACCAAAAAAATCCATGTTAAGCCAGACTTCAAAGCGTCCTCAAGGATCTATTTGTCGTCGTTCCTATCCGCTATACCAGTGCTCGCATTCCTCTACGTCTCGCCGTTCAATGGCCTCCCTAACGTCCTAATAAGTGGCTCCCTCTTCCTCCTCACCTACTTAACGCTCACACCCCTCATAGGCGCCATCACCCACACCGACCTCGAAAGCCTCAAGCCCATCCTCAGCAGAATCAAGATTTTGTGGCCCATAATTAGACCAGTGTTAGCCTACCAGGATAAACTCCTCAACCTCGCCCCAAAGTGAAACCAAAAAAGAACGATAAGAGTCCAACCTTGATGAAGAACGCCTTGGTGGAACGCTGATTGCGTAAAAATTTTGTTTACCCGATTTCGATCCTGTTGCTTTCCCTTCACTTCGTCTTCTTGCTCTCGTCAATTAAGACGGGAGACATCTTTAGTAACGAACCATACGGGGTAAGAGCATCGCTGACGACCATTCTCGCTTTCGCATTTATCTCTGCAGCTGTTACAATGGTTGCATGGAAGAACTTCTCCTTTCCAGCTGGTCAAACCTCCATTGTGGTCCTCCTCTCCATCTCCGGCTTCTTCGCCCTGTATCTGCCTCTGCAACATTTTATAGGCTACACATACACGCTCCTGGTCATCTCGGCTGTCCTGTTCACCGTCATAGGGTTGATCGCGTCTCACATTCCCAAGAGAACGAGAGAAGCCCATCCACACAGTGGTATAAAGGACGGCGCTTCTCGCACAAAAACAGAAGCTCTCCCATGCAGCGGCATACGAAAAATCTGGGGGAACCCATTCGTCCTAGTGCCCGTGACCTTTCTGGTTCTCGTTGAGGAGCTTTTGCTGAACAGCACCTACGCCTCGCTAGGGCTAGCGCTGTCCCTCATAGCTTTGATCTTCCTCCCTCTATCGGGAGCGGTCTTCAGCAAGGGGGACATGAGGGTGCGGAGATTTCTAGAAATATGTGGCCTCGTCTTCGCCAATCGAGTGGTTCTCTCCGCATTCCCAATCAAGTTCCTCGCATTTCCATCGCTACTTCCCGCCATCTATACTCTAGTCCTTATCGCATGCGTACTCTACATTGCCTACAGGGGCATGGATCTCAACTATCTGGGGTTGGTGAGAGGAGAAACCCCAATTCTTTCCCAAGTCCTAGCCGGCCTCCTCACCGGCTACGTCCTAGGCTTCGTCGAGTATTTTGTCTTGAGGCCGACCCCGATCACCACCCTGAGCCTCATCCGAAGTCTAGTTTACCTCGCGGCTGTGATGATGGTGTTCGTGGGAATCACCGAGGAGTTTCTGTTCAGAGGCCTCTTGCAAAGATCCTTGGGGGACATGCTTCCTCCATGGCAAGCCATCAGCATCACTTCTATCATCTTTGCCCTCATGCACCTAGGCTGGCTAAACCCCGTAGAAATCGTCTTCGCCTACGCAGCCGGAACCATCTTCGGCCTCATGCTCTACAAGACTAAAAGCCTCATCGCCCCCATCATCGCCCACGGCTTCGGAAACGTCATACTATACACCATAGTCCTATTTTTCTGACATAGAACTCACCATTTTCGTCACGAAGGTAGGCGCTATATGTTGAAAAGCCAGACTGAGAAAAAGGAACTTTTCAGTTGGAAGATTCTCTTCATCATAGTCCTAACGGCTTGGATCGTGATAGTAGACACAAGTCCTGCTTTCGTCGTACCTCGCGTGTTCTTTGACGTTTCCCCTACAGCCACAGACCACCGCGTCATGCTGTATGGGAGAAACGACACCATTGTTCACCCCGATCTTGAGAGCTTACCCCCGTCTATTGAGGGATGGAATAGAGCGGATATCTCGTACAAGTGGATCCACCTCAAGGAAGCTTATCACGCAGACGCCCAGGTTCTCTTCTGCTACACCAACAGCAAAGACCCGCGTGTTTACGTTTCAATCATGCGAACCGATTCCGAGAGAAAGCTGGTGCACGGGCTTACATACTGCTTTGAACTGCAGGGATACTCGTCGATCTCTAAAAGCATCGTCAACATCGAGCCCTACAAAGGCTTCCCGCTGCCGATAAACCTGTGGTTCATCCAAAGCACCGAATCGGAAGAAGGATGGATGCAAGCCTTCTGGTACATCATCACCTACCAAGAAGGCACCGTAGATAAGGCGTATTTCATGCAGGTTCAGGTGCACATCCCGACCCCGAAAATTAAAAAGGAAGGCGAGCGGATAGCTCTCGAATTCTCCCAAGTGATCGCAGCCACGATGCTGAGGTCCCTCATACCTAGCCTTGAAACAGGTTGAAAAAGTGAAGTCCAGTAAAGAGTCACAGACAGCGGCGCTCATACTCTTAAGCGCGATCGCCATCTATCTGCCACTTTTAACTTGGTTAATCGGCGAGTACCTCCACAACCCATGGGCAAATCACGGGCTAATTGTTCCCGTGGTAGCAGCCTACATCATACACAAAAGGCTGAAGGATCGACCCATAAAAATCTCTCAAAGCCAAGATTCGACGATCATAGGAGCTGTGATAATTCTTGTTGCCATCTCCGTCCGGTTTTTAGCAGGCCCATCCATAACCTCTATAATCTCCCTCATCCTATACCTCTTCGGGACAACCATCCTCTTCTATGGAACAGCATCGCTCTCCATCTCCATCCCCGCGTTTCTTTACCTGTCCTTTATGTATCCAATCGACATCGAGGCCTTGTATCCTCACGGAATAGCCCTGTCCATGATAACGGGCAAACTCAGTCATCAAGGTCTAGCGATCTTGGGCATACCCGTCTCATACGTCGAAAATCCGCTACCCATATTCACAATGACAACAAAAACCGGTGAAACAGCGCCCTTTATCATCGACGTACCATGCATGGGAGCCCAGCAAGTCATCGGCTATGTGGCCTTCGCTGTTTTCCTCATGTTAATCACCCAAAAGCCCTCACTCCTACACAAAGTCATCGGCTTCGCCCTAGGGCTACTCCTCATGCCGGTGCTCAACGTTCTCAGGGTGATCGCCATTCTGCTGATAGCCTACGAATACGGAACCGAAGTAGCCCTCAGCACCTTCCACACCTTCGGAGGATGGATCCTCTTCACAATAGGAATCGTCATCTACCTCCTATTAATCGAATGGCTCTCAAAAAGGTCCAGCTTGAAAATAGACCTTGGGCAGTTGGTTAAACCCCTTTTGCGGCCCGGGAAAACAAAGACCACCGAGGTTAATTAAATACCCTGAATTGAAATACACCAAGAAGTTTAAAACTTAACATCCATAAATTAAGGGCAGATAACAAATGGAAGTAGAAATTGACCTGATTCGACCAAGCCCCTACCAACCGAGGCTCATCTTCAACGTAGACGACCTAAAGCTCGAGATAGAAAGAGACGGGCTCCTCAGCGACCTGGTAGTCCGCAAGCAAGCTGAATTCTACGAGTTAATCGACGGCGAGAGAAGGTGGAGAGCCCTCAAAGAGCTGGGATGGAAAACCGTTCCCGTCCGAATAATCGAAGTAAACGACACAAAAGCAAGGCGCTCCGTATACAAGCTCAACAAGATCCGAGAAAACTACACCGTCGAAGAAGAGGCCAGATACTTCAAAAGGCTCCAAGAAGAAGGCATGACACCGTGGGAAATAAGCAAAGAGCTCAACGTAGACTTCCACTGGGTCTTAGCACACCTCAACGTCTTTAAGTTCCCTGAAGAAATCCAAAACGCGGTATGGACCAGAGAGATCAGCGTATCGCACATGGTCGCCCTCGAAAACGTGATAGGCAGAAGCATCGAAGAGGCACTCTCTATCGCTAACGAAATTCTCAAGAGAAAGCTAACCTTGGCTGAAACCCGAAAAATCGTCGGTGAGCAAAAAGAAAAAGTCGAGAGAATGCGCATCAAAGCAGCCGTCAAAGTTTTACCCAAACTTGCCCCGGAAGCCGTCAGTCTAGAGACCCCAGAAGACTTCGAGAAAGCCGCCAAAGTTTTGAAGAAAGTGGCGAAGAAGAGACGGGAGAAAGCCTTAACGCCCGAGGAGAAGGCCCGGAGAGAAGCCGAGAGGGAGCGGAAGCAGGAGGAAAGGAAGAAAATTGAACAACGCCGAATAGAAGAGGAAACAAGAAAAATGACATGGCGAATAAGAGACGAGGAGAGACATCGGATACAAGAGGAAGTAAAGGAAAAGACGGGGGTAGCAGGCATCGAAGGACTTGTTCAACACCTAAGAAGTTTACGAGAAAAGATAGAAACCCTAGAAAGTGAAAGAGTCAGCCTCCTAGAAAGAAAGGACTTCCTCACCCAAGCCCTACGCTTCAACTGCCCCTACTGCAATCACCCCTGCGTCATATACCGAGAGGGAGACCGCTACTTCGTAGAATAACCAGTCATGCTCACAAGGACTGAATTAGGTTATGTACGTCGCGCATAGACCGATCGATCAACATCATGTACTCGATGTAGTCGCTTGGGACTCCCAAAGCGTTCCGTGATGGTTCTCAAGAATCTTTATTTTAAAAACATTTTCCTAAGTCATAAACCATTTGTGTAATTTGGATATGACCTTGTTCATAGGTGTGTTATGTTGACTGAGGTTCCAGAGGTTCCCGAAAGGATAGCCAAGAGCCGTCTCTTACCGAATTTGGCTAGCTTGTTCCTGACAGGCTCCGGATCGATTGTTCTGGCTTGGGTCGGCTGGTTGGCATGGTATGATATAACTACGTGGAATAAGGATATCGCCCTGATACTCTTCGGTTCCAGAATAGGCGAGGCTATCAGTCTGGGAATAGGCATTAGAGTAATTCACTATTTTTTGATAAGCTGGGCACTCATTATCTCAGGCTTACTTACATTTCTTCGAAGCCGAGGTATAGCTTCCAAACTACATCGTGGGCGTCTGCAACCGCAAAAGGAAAAAGAGGAAAAGAAGGATAAAGAAGAGCATGTGGTTAAACCACTCGTGGAGGAAAAAATTTTTTCAGGATGCCTTCATCATTTTGGATACTTGGCAAGTCGTCCTGAGAATGCTCCTATCCCGCAAGAATGCATTATCTGCCAAAGATTAGGGGACTGTATGGTGGCGACACTCTTCCCGGATATACTGCGAAAAGCTTTAGGGG
>Ga0315312_1000843_pt1 | contig 29323 bp, 30 predicted proteins | sample TDP7_MG_FD_203629 | JGI IMG/M metagenome (GOLD analysis project Ga0315312, IMG submission 203629) | Freshwater sediment microbial communities from Lake Towuti, South Sulawesi, Indonesia - TDP7 | ecosystem: Environmental > Aquatic > Freshwater > Lake > Sediment | place: Indonesia: South Sulawesi... | reverse complement strand
TCGAATATTTTAACATCCAGTTACCGTAAGCTATGTTAAACTTCTCTTCATAAGTAGTGTCTTCACGAATAGTTTGTGTCCCATTCTGCCAAATAGTCCCAAGCTCAGCGACTTTCTGAGCACCCAACTCTTTCTCTACGAAAGACAAAACATTATCGTCTAAAAGTTTCATGTAACTAAGCATAATCGAATACTTCTCATCATAAGGCATTTCCCTTATCTCAATCATCAGAACCACTTATTCGACATAACAAGAACATCACATCCTTATAAGCTTTCGATTTCGCGCACCAAGCAATCTCTACCTTAAGATTTGGCGCCCGATTAGGTCTTAGGTCCTTACTTCATTTTTGTGGAATTTAAAATACTCGTGGTCTCGTATTCCTATGAGTGAAGCAGTCGAGAAGAAGGCAAAGGCCCTAATTGAGGAGGACTTAAGGAGGTATTATACAGGCCAAATTAAAAAGTTAATACAACATGAAATCCAGAACCTGCGTATAAAGTGAGAAGATACTAAATTTACGTTAAAACTAAAAGTTGTTGATCAACTGATGTTATCTTTTATAGGAAAAGAAAATAGTAATTTTCATAGAATTTACTCTAAAGCGCCGACTGCTACTTCCCCTCCTGGTTTCTATCCTATCGACTTTGCCGTCGCGGATCCAGAAGATGCGATCACTCACATCAATCATCTTTAGGTCGTGAGTGGCGGTATCGACATCATTACCTATCAATTAAAGTTACCTTAAACACAGGAATTTTCCTTCCCCATCGATCGGTTAGATATATGCTTCGAGTCAGCTTCCAAGCGGGTCTGAGGTTTGTTCTCTCCAGTTTTGAGGTAAATCTGCAGCAAATCTTAATAACCTTTTTCTCGAGAATGTCGACCAGACAGAGCGGCGATTGTCCATGAGATCGATCGATATTATTCAGTCTATTTTCAAGTGGTCTTGAGCTTGAGGGGAAGCGTCAAATATGGAGGGTGGGTTGTCCTGACGATATTCATCGCTCTCATGTTGCGAACGATCGAGGAGAGCCAAGAAGGAGAAGCTTAGGGGACCATAGAAATGGTTGTGATTGTACCGCCAGAGATGAAGTTTTCAGATTCCGTCTACCTTCTCTTCGGAGCCGCGACCCTAAAAAATGACACCGTAATCTGGCAGAAGATCCCCTTTTACATCAAACCCCTTCTCGCCTTAGCACACGCCTTTCCACCTCTGGGACAGAAGATCATGAAGGATCAGTATCTCAAGGCGCTAGTCGGACAGCCTCCAGAAGTAGTCAAGGAAACGAGTATCGACGAGATTCTTGAGGAAAAGTTTCTATCGCTACATAGGGAGTCATTAAGCGGAAAGAAAGTGGACACTCTATTTCTCGGGGCGTCCAACGGCGGGAGCCTTCACCTAGCAGACGTTATGCGAGTGCCGATCTTGGGTTCAGGCCTGAACATATTCCTATCGAAGGAGTCTGACCCGGATGACGTAGACAGCTTCGTGGAATTCGGCAAGGATGTTGCCGAAGGCTTTCTCGCCAAGAACGAACATGTTGAAGTCGTCTTCCACCTAGATCCTATTCACGACAGGACGAACCTTGTAAAGGTCTTTCACTTCAGGGTCAAATTCTGGCTCCCTGGGGCTTACAGAACCTTCATAAAGGATCATCTTAGGGAAGGCGGCGATCTAGTCTTGTTCGATGTCCAAGAACCGTGGCTACACTACAAACTCGACGAAAGGCTCTACTACCAAGCCGGCGGATTGGACGACATAACTCCCGAGGAGTTCGCCTTCGGCTCCGAGAGGATCGACGAATGGCTAGAGGAAATAGGATCGTCGCACAGAGGAGGATGGGGGATCGCAGGAGAAAAGCCCCTCAATCGTTTCGACGATGAATTCGGAAACAGTCCAGAGATGGCGATGGAGATCAAGGAGTTCGCCGAAGAGCAAGGATACAACTTCACGCACGTAAAGGTGAAGAGAAGCCACGACCTCAGCATGCTTTGCACGCACCTGATACATGAGGCCATGAGAGACAAGAAGATTAAACCCAGAGGGGTTATCTTGGAGCAGTACACCCAATGCGTTCCTTTAGCGGTGAGGCGGCTTGCACTTCTTCCCGTCTGGACATACTTTGTCCTAAGAACCTCGTTCAAAGACACAAAGAAAATGCTGGATGTGGTGTTCGACGAGTATCTTGACGAAGCCGAGGAATTCATCTTTCTCCCCACCCAGCCCTTGAACACCTCACCCTTAGGCGACTTCGTCACCTTCAAGGAATGGGAGCAACTGCTGCAAAGGTATCCAGTGAAACAGGTCACCCTCCTCACCAGCGGAAAGTTGTACCCATTGGACACCGCCTCCCTCATAACAGGACCACTGGAGGTGCTGAAGAGATGCCAGGGAAAGCCAGACATCGACCTAGACATCACGATGGAGGATGTCTTGGATGCTTCTAAGAAAATCCTGTAAAACGGAAACTCTCACACCTGCGTTGAGGAAGGCCGAATGACGGATTCGATCCGATCGATCGACATCCTTGTCTCAGTCGACGTTTCTCAGGCCACCTTCCTTGTATGTTGAGCCAACTATCCACTTTAGGTAGATCCGCAGAAAAAGCAGTCTCCTCAACCCGAATTGCCTGATGATCTTAATAACCCCGATCAAACTAAAGGCTTATGACTAAGAACAGCCTCTTTGGTACCGGGAAGTTTCGCTCTCTTCTCTTTGTGAATCTCCTCGACCTTCATCCTCACCCTTGCCAGCTTCTCTCCAAACAAGGGATACCGGGAGAAGACCATGAAGACTATGATGAGGGCTAGGATGGGTATGATCGACATGAGCAACCTCATGCCCAGGATCGCTGTTTCGGGCTGCGGAATCAAACCCGGGACATAGCCGCTGTAGTCTAGAACGGTGCCTACGGCGAGCGCCTCCAACACTATGGCTAGCCTTATGAAGAAGGCGTTCATGCCGAAGTAAATGCCTTCCCTTCTTCTCCCCGTATCGAGCTCATCCTCGTCTATCACCTCCGCCAAGAGAATATCGGGAATTACAAGGGGACCTCCGAGGCCCAGACCTATGAGCAGAGCTGCTATGACTCCGGTCGGGAAATCGAATGCAACTAGAGGTGCGATGAGGGTTAGGGCGAATGCGCCCATACAGTACGCGAAAGCCTTCTTAGTTCCCTTACGAACAGTGACAGCTCCCCACAGGAGAACAGAAGGTAGGGCGGCTAAGAAAGCCGTCAGGAGAAACAACGCCGTCTGGGTTTCGTCGAAACCCAGGACGTATTTTGTGTAGAAAGGAGCCACGGCTGTCAAGATCACAAACGTGAATTGCACGAAGAGATAGGGGATGACGTATAGAAGGAAGGACTTGTTGCTGAAGGTTGCTTTGATAGAATCCTTGAATGGGAGGGGTTTTTCTAGGCTGTACTCTATTCTCTCTTTGCTCCCGAGGACCGAGACGTACAGCGTAGCAAGAGTCATGGCTCCGATGAGGAGGCCAAGCCAGCCCCAGCCGAGTGAACCATATATGATGGGCGGAGCTGCCACCCCAGCGATCAGCCCGATGACCCCCAGCTGTTGTCTGTAACTCGATACCTCAGCCCTTTCGGACAACCCCGGGTACATCTCCGGGAAGAGGGCGGTCCAGTTCAGTATCACAAAGGTGTAGAGGGTGTCAAACACATTGATTATGAGAACGAAGTAGATGAAGAGTCCCAAAGGATTTGCTGCTCCATCTTCCAGTGGAGGCGTCCAGACGAAGGCATAGGCGATCGCCAATGGAAGGGAACCTAAGGCCACGTAGGGGATTCTTCTACCCCACCTGGTTCTAGTCCTGTCAGAGATATGACCAGCGAGGGGATCGTTTAGGGCATTCCAAACTCCGTAGATGCCCATTCCTATGGATGCCAATAAGACCGGCAGTTTCAGGACGTCCACATAGAAATACAACATGAAGGCGGTGAAGGATTGATACGATACGGCCGACGCGAACGATCCTAAGCTGTAAGCGACCTTTTCTTTTCTTCCTGCGCTCTCCTCTATAGCAACCGATGCCATCCCCAAACAGTGTCCGTACTTGCTGTTTAAGGTTTTCTTCATCCTTTTTTCGCTTGAGTAACGAGGGACATGCATACTTGGTCAGGGAGAGCGAGTACGTTTGGGTGATCGATGTAAATAGCTGGCTCAGGGCTATAATCGGTGATTCCAACTACTATGTCAGGCAGAATTTCAAGATGACTTTAGAATTTAAGGGTCTAATATGAAGGCAAACATGGCTTAGTTATTAATTGCCTTGGAGATGAATCTATTGAGGTTAGAAAATGTCAAGACCTCGTTGGACTGAGGAAGAGCTAAATCGAATTTATGATAGTCGAGATGGATACTGTTATTATTGTGAGAAGAAGCCATCCTGTAATAACTGGTGTCGATCTCGTTCACTCCTCTATCCTCTGCAGAGGAGCGCCTTGGCATATAAACGCGAGTTCATCTCAAGAAACCTTGAGCCATAACGTAGCCAAAATAAGCCCCTTCTATTCTCGTGAATCTAAAAGCCAATGGATACATCTTCCTGACTTCGTGCCCTGTCTAAGGCTTACCTTTAGGTCGAGCACTAGTTGTCCCTTATCATCAACTAAAATCGCATTACACAGTAGAACTCGTAATCCAGTTCCCAATATGGATTGACATTCACATAATAACTTACATTCTTCCAAATATATCGAACATCTCACTTACAGTTACGATTCTTATCCCCTTAAATTCTCTTAAAGCTTTTAGATGCTTATCACCTGAAATGATGTAGTCCACGTTACCACTATACGCAGTGTTCAAAACAACATCATCCTTTGGATCTTCCTCTACAACCTTAAACTTACTTCTAACCTTGATCAAGGTGGTTCTCTTACCAACATATCTAAGGAATCTCTCTATGTCTCTTCTGCCGGCATATCTCGCAATCCTTTCCTGAGCCAGAACTGAAGTAAGTTCTTCCATTAGAATATTGGAACTAATTAATATGACCTCTATACCATCTATTCTTAAAATCAGCTCATGGGGCTTCCCATTTCTTATGAGGGCGGAAACCAGAACATTTGTATCCGCAACTATCTTGAGCATCTACCTACCCTTATATGCTGTTTTCGCCCTATACTCGTGTATTATCCGGTCTATTCCCTCCTCCGTCATCTCGCCATACTTCCCAATTCTTTTATCAATCCTTCTGAATATCGCCTCTAACTCCCTCCTCTCCTCCTCGAGATCGATTTTTTTCATAACTACCATGCCGTCCATTCTGCTCACGAGCAGTCTTGTTTGTGGTTTGAGGCCTAGTTTCATCCTTATCTCCTTAGGTATCACTACTTGTCCCCTCTCCCCGATTACCGTAATTTCTTGCTCCATGATCTGACGATATGAAATTCATACTTCCATGTATTTATAGTTTTTCCCTCTCCCCAACCGACTGAGATGGAGATGACCCGTATCTTATTCTCTGGGGGCAATTGATCATTCACTTCCACAATGCGCTGGATGCAGCGCGCCAGATAAGTAAAATCGTTGCTTCCAAAGGAAGTGGCGATGTAGTATAGATCGGCCTCCGGCGCTACGCCGACCTTTTTTCCAACGGCGATGGAGGCGATGGCGGCTCCGTGTAACTCTGCATCTGAATATGCGTTGATTTCCTCGTACAGGCGCAACTGGTCCGCGTATTCCTGATGGTCCACCAGCAACGTCTGATCGATGATAGCGATGCCAACGCCACGCCCTGTGATTCCCTGCGCGTGGAGGCTGCGGATGCCCAATCCGGGATCCTTGCCAAGATCCATGATGTGCTGAGGGTCATAGCCCTCGGCATCCGATCGTCAGGGGGGCCAGGTCGTTCCGTCGCCAAAGGTGGCATACAGGAGATCGTTCATCGAGCCGCTCAGGTCGAGGGCCGAAAGGTCATAAGAGCACAAATCCAAATCCATCTGCCACGGGTCGGTCGAGTTCGGATCGTAGGTGGGGAGCGTGGTCATCTCGTCGCGACCGAAGTCAAAGGGTGGTGGTTGCCGATCAATTTTAGGGAATGTGACCGGACCGGATTCCGGCGGGTTTCTCATTTTATATGAAAATTCATACCATATGGCGAATGCCATCACCGCAATAATAGAAGTTGCGATTAGAAATAGCTTTATATTTTTCACATGCACTCCCCACATTTAAACCGCTCCTTGGTAACATTTGCCTTTCAACTTATAAGTTGTTCCAAATAAACAGTGTAATCGTCTTCTTTATTATATAACAAATAGCGATTCATAAGGGCTTAAATATGATTTTTAATAGCGGTGGGCGGGCGTCAGAGAAGGCGCACCTCACCCGTGCAGCATTCGAGCCTACCATCCTCGTGACCTTGACGCCCTACTACCCTATGGTATATCTTTCATTAATAATTAACGTGAAACAGAGCCTGCTGTCGGTGAATACTTAAATATCTCAGCCATGCATCATTTATGCGTGAAATTCCGAGTTTTATTGGAGCAAGATGAAGGCGGTTATTTCGTCGTCCAAGTGCCTGAGATGCCCGGCTGCATCTCCCAAGGAAAGACGAGGGAAGAAGCCCTCAAGAACATAAAGGATGCCATTCAAGGCTATCTTGAGAGCCTAAAGAGACATGATGAGCCAATACCCCCTTCGTTAGAGGAAGAGCTCGTCGAAGTTCATGTCTAAACTTCCGGTTGTTTCCGGATCCTCAGCTCGCGAAAGATTTCAGCATACATGCATCGAGTAAACTCATAGCTAACGGTCCGAGGCTGATCCACAGTTTTATTCCACTTGTGAGTTCCTGCTGCGGTCTTTTCGACAATGTATGCACTTTACGATTGGAATGATTCTTGCACTTGGATAATCATAGGTTTGTTAGTTTCAATTTATAATGGAATATGAACTATCTGCCCCTATGTTTTCCCAGATTTTAGGCTCTAGTGTTTTCTCTTCCAAGGTAGGTAACTGTCATAAACAGTCTGGGTAAAATAACGAACTACCATTATCACTAATCTTTTATAAGCTCCAACTAATCCAAAGTGCCTGTGACTATTTGGTATCTTAGTTGGGATTTCTATCTTGAGATGCATTCTGAAATGCTGAGAAGATATGGTGGTTATCCAGGGGTGAAAAAGACCGGAAAAGCCATTTATGGAGCGATTATGAAGGAGGTCAAGGAGACAGATGGGCTCTTCGAGAAGGCGGCGGTAATGCTAAGCCGATTGAGGAGAGCATGAATCGTAGAAGACGCCCAGAAGCGAACGGCCTTCATTGTAACGCTCACGTTCTTAGAGATGAATGGAGAGAGGGTGAAATTGGTCGATTCAGAAGAATTTGTGAAAGACATTCTTAAATATAACATAGACGATATAATAAGGTGGTTTAGAAATGGCAGATCCTCGAGATAAGAAGGCTAGGGATGTCGCGAAGCGCATAATCGAGAGAGAGCACCAGACGCTTCTGAAGCTTAACAGTGGCTCTCGAAAGGTTAGGGTCAAATCTAGTTAAAAAAGGCATTTTGTCCTTTTTCCTTGCTTCTATAAAAAAATTACCTAGATTATTCTACACACTAACCAAAAGACAGATTACGGGTAAAGGGACTTTATTCCTGCTGTTTTTCCTGCAGTGCGCTCAATGAGGCGGAGAAAGATCGCACATAAGCAGTGAATAGGAATGATATTCAAATCTACTCTACCGCGACTTCTGAAGAATTTTAACTAGTTTGAGCTGGCGCTCAAAGACCGAACGCGATCTCAACCGTGGAATTCTTGGCCTTCTCCAGATTCAACCTCTCACCCTCTTCCACAGTGTCTAGGACTGTGCGCCCCTCCACCACGAGGTCAGCAGCGGGAAGCACAGCCGCTCTGTCGGCGCCGAAGTACTTCGCCACTGCGAAAATCGCTGCCGCTTCCATGTCCACGACCAGGTATCCGGAAGAGCCCCACCGCCTCACATGTTCCCGGGTTTCAGCTATTACGACAATAACAAGGCATCCTCTTTTACATATCTCTGTAAAAGTTACACTTTTCCATGAATGCTTCTGCTCATTTGCGTTATGCAATTACTACCATTAGCTTTACTCACGTCTGGGGAAGGGTCATTGAAGATGAAACCATCGTATAGCATGATCTTCTGAAATGTGGGGGCTTACGAGCAGAGGAGGCGGAAATGAGATGGGTTCCAGTCAAGGCCCATGCCCCATTATGGGGGGCTGTAACTTTTGACTTAGGACATGTTTTAAAAATACAAGATGCACATCTTACTAAGCGGGCTGGGGCGCGGTATGATGCGAACACATGTGATTAGAACAATCTCCGAATGGGGGGTGGAAGCATGACGGACGTAGCCTTCATGCCCCTCATGTTTGGTGGGGCGTTAACCCATCTCATCCTCTTCCATCTCTCCCTCAAGAAGTCACTGTGCCTAGTATCTGGGGAGAAGGTGGCTAACAGCAGAGTATTGCTATCTCTGGTCGTCCTCTACCTTGAGGCGGTGGCGCTCGTGATGCTGAGCACGCCGCTCTCCTTCATCTCGCCATCCTTCCTCGCATCCTCTATCGCGTTATCGGCCACTGTCTTTTTTACCAGCTATACCCTGAAGGCCATGTTCGGGCTGTCGTTCAGGAGTGGCATCCTCGCGTTCGTACTCTGGCAGGCGCTATCCTTGGCGCTCGGGGGACTGCTGGTCGTGACCATTATTGCCGCGATGCTGGAGACCATCTTCGCTTTCATCCTGATCATAGCCTTCGCGCTCGCAGCCTGGTGGATGTGGAGCGGGCAGCGAGGTCTCAAAGTAGGACGCGATCACCTTCACTTGGCAATACCGGACAAAAGGATTGTGACCATCGCGATGGTCGCACTACTTCTCTCCTCGCTGGTCGTGCCTTCCGCCCTCTGCTTGCCCGAAGTGCATGAGGTGGACGTCGACTTCACTTGGGAGAGCAACGGCGTAACACACATGGTTGGCGCGAACATAACCTGGAATGCGACGACGGCCAATGCGACGGCGCAGGGCGCTCAGGGGCAGGAGCAGGTGAATAAGGCGTTTGAGGCCGTCACGGGGATCGGTCAGGGGATAACCGACATCGTGGGCGGCATCGTCAACGTCCCCGGTGCCCTCTACGGCCTTCACGACTTCAAGGCGGCGACGACCTACCTCTCCCTCATCAACGACGTGACGCAGATACAGGGGATCCTGGAACCACCCCCGCAGATCCTGCCACGCAACACCGACTTCGAGCCCCCGTACTTAGATGACGAGAAGCAGCAGACGTCGACATTCGCAAGGGACGAAGCCTTGGCCAGCGAACTGGCGGACATGAGTAAGAAGGAGTTCAAGGTCGAGGTCGCAAGCAATCCCGACGTCATCAGCAAGGCAGTGGACATAGAGAAGTACGTCGACGGCGTGGCGTGGGACTCGGCATTCGCCAACTACTTCACGCTCAACCTCCCGATGGCCTACGAGACCTACCAGAAGGTCAAGGCCGACACGGGGAGCGAGGGCGAGGCGCTGTGGCAGGCCGCAAGGATCTTCGGGCTGACGTCCCCGTACCTCGAATTCAAGGAGGCGTGGGATAGCGGCGACACGAGCAGGATATGGAGCAGCGGGACCAAGTTGGGGTTCACGCTAGTATCGACGTTCTTCATGTTGAGGAGTGCCTACCGCATTGCCAGGGGAGAGGGGCTCCTCACGGCCGTCACGAAGACCGCCTACGACCTCGCGATGCCGGGGCAGACCCTCTACAACCTCCTGAAGGCCGGAGCCCTGAAGGCGAAGGGCGCGATCGCAGCCATCAGGGACGTTGGTCTCAGGAAAGCCCTCACGACTGCGATGGACAAGCTGGCCAACAAGTTCAGCAGCATGGATGATCAATCAAAGTTAGAGAGTATACCATACGATTACGTTACCAATGACGGGGAGCTCGATGGCAAGGTAATAGTGATCCCGACCATCAAAGAGGCTTATCTCAAGTTCCTCACCTACCTTAAGGTCAAGGTGAGGGGCGAATGGATCCCTGCGCTGAAAGACCAACGCTTGGCAGGTAAATTGGTCGATAGAGACTGGATTACATCGTTCGTAGACGAGATCGGTGACTTTCAAAGGCTGGATGAGCTAGGCGAAGGAACTGCTGACATCGGGGGCGCGAGGGTTGAGATAGAGAGCAAGCACTGGGGCAGGGATTGCTACGAGGTGACCATGTGGGATACGGGCGTTTCGTTCAGGGTGTACGAGGACAACTCGATCTCGGCGAGATACCAGGGGGAGTTTACGAGGATAGACAAGGAGGCCCTCACCGTCAAGAAGGTGGATCTGGGGACCTATCTCATGAGGAGTTACTTGGAGAAGAACGGCTTCTTCGATGGACTCAAACCGGAACAGGAGGTCGATTTCTTCGGTGCGAAGGGCACCATTATAGAGAATGGGGAGAAGAGGTCAACCGGCCCATATGTCGCCATCAAATTCGAGGTGACGGAGGATGGCGTCGTTAACACGAAGAGGGTGCAGTTCAGCTCGCGCGGCCTGACCGTGAACGACAGGAGCGTCACAGGCATAGAGATCAATGGTGATGCCGTTTCCCTTATCTATCAAGCTGGAGAGAAGACGCCCAAGACGCTCATAAGCCAGCCGAAGACCATTCCAGGAATACCTACTAAACTACCTGAAGATATGAGCCTAAAAACAAAATTGGATTTTTCAATGATTTATAAAGATGATACACTATATGAGGATTATAAAATTGTCACACAAAAGCTAGGTACTAAAATATTCGCTAATCCGAAAGAATTTGGTAAATTTCTCGCAAATACTGTTAAGGCTGACAATTCTAAGACATTCAAAGCTACATATGGTCTAGATACTTATAATGCACTCATTGAAATCGGTAATGAGCTTTTCAAACCTATAGTCGATAAAATATGTGCTAAGTTAGGTCTTACAGACTATATGATAGAACTAGATGGAGGTATAGAGTCGGATATCCGTGGCCCTGATGCAGTGGTCCTTATGAAGGATGAACAAGGGGAATATAAAATACAATTATTTAAAGTAGAGTTCGAATGTACGAGTAAAGAAGTAGTAGGAGGTTTTGCATCACAAAGAAATAAAATGTCTGAAAAATTTGATAAAGGGATAGGTGATGTGGGAATCATCCTTTGCGATGATGAATTTCACATATATGTCAATCGATTAGCTAATTATGGACCATTGCGTAATCTCGAATATGTTGATTATCATAAAATATCTACATTTTATGGGCTTTCAATTGCCACTGTTACAGGTCTTTTAACTGGTAAGATCTTAAGTGCAGATGGTAAAGCGATAGGCGTTACCGATGATAAGGGCAATCTATTCAATGTTTTTAAGGATTCTAACTTCTATATGACAATTCCTCAACTTTCTTCGGTTTTTAACAGCAACTTGGCATTAACATCTGTACAAGGTAGTAACCTTGAGAACGTCCATAGCGCTGGATCAACCATCGTAGGGAGTATTATAACGGATAGCAATGTCTCAGCGAAATTATTAAACTCAATTGTGCAAAACACCACAGCGGTCTGCTCAAATATAGTTAACAGCGATATAAATTCATGTAGGATACTAAATTCCACGCTGGTGAGCATTGTAGACTTAACTGAAAGCCATATTGAAGATAGTTCCATCGCCTACTCAGCTAACATCATAAACTGCAGCGTGATGGGCAGCAACCTTATGTCTGTCGTCAACCTCGTAAACACCAGCATATCAGGAAGCAATCTAACGATAGTGGCGAATGTCGACAACACGAAAATAAATCACAGCGACATCTCCTACTCAGCTAACATATCGAGGAGCGAGATCGTCAACACGATGCTGAGGGGCTGCACGGTCCAGGGGAGCAGGCTGACCTCCTGCACAGCAACAGATAGCATCCTCAGGAACATCAATGCCACCAACACCAACCTATCGGGCACAAGAGCCGAGTTCTCGAACTTAGTGCACGTAAACGCCACTAACTCCAAGCTCACCAAGGCCAGCGTGGAGTACTCCAACCTTCAAAACGTGGAGCTGAAGAGGGCCGAGGTCATAGGCACCGATCTGGTGAACAGGAAGGTCGTAGACCAGACCATAGTGTACGGGCGAGTGATCGACTCCAACGGCAACATCATAGACCCGTGGCGGAGGGTGGGGATCCCCAACTACTCCGGCCAGAGCGCGAGTAAGACGACGAGTAATGCTTCTAGTGGGAAGGGAGGAAGCACTATATCTTCCACCACGACGTCGAGCAGTTCAGGTCAAACGAAGACCTCGAACGCGAACTCGCAGGCTTCTACCATAAGGCAGAAGGTAGGACAGCAGGGGTCCAACGCCCAGCAGACCTCAAACACCCCGATCCAGACTTCATATACAAAGGTCACCAATAATCAAGCGACTGTGAACCCGCAGATACCGCCTATGATGAGGCAGAAGCTGGGAGGACAAGCCAAGGCCGACACTGGCAGCTCAAGTCAAACGCCGAGCAACACGCAGACGGAAACCCCCCAGCAAACGACGCCCAAGACCACGAGCCCACAGACCACAACGACGAGCCAGCAGACGGTGGAGAAGCCCATCATGAGGGGTGTTAGAACATGGATAAGTTAGTCTCGACCCTCGTCTTGGCTTCGGTGGCAGTTGCACTCGCGGTAGCCATGATGGCCTACTACCCGGGCTTCGTGAGGCTCTTCATGAGATATGAGGAGATCGGCTTCGACTACGCCTACGCTTCGATCAAGGACGGACAGGCGGAGATAGTCATACGCTTCAGGAATATCGGGGAGGGGAAGCTGACGATAGTGGCTCTGGAGATAAATGGAATAGCAATGGAGCCAAAAGGCAATAACCCCTTCCCGCTGGAGCTCCCTTCAGGGACAGAAGCTAGATTGAGACTTCACGCCAGCTTGGATACCTTTAGAAATGGAGTAACCTATGAAGTCGCTATAAGGACTGCCTCAGGAGGAAAATATGTTAAGGCGGTAGTTATACCATGATAACAGTCGGTAATAACTTGTTGGGGGAGAATTTGCTTGGCTAGGATCTTGTCGATCTCGGAAAGAATCAAGTTATTCAAGGAGATTAACAAGGTGCACAGGCAGATATATGGTTGGAGGATGCTTTACAAGAACGCTTGGGGCAAAGTGAGCTATATCGACATGGACAGAGACGCTCTTGAAGGATTCGATAAGTGGGTCCCTATGGATAAGACTAGGGAGACCGAATTCTATTTTCAGGATGGCAGAGGGAGAGACATAACTTCTCTTCGTGGCCTCTTCGCTTGGCAAGCATACTACTTTTATCATATCGACCCATACAAGTTCCATGACCTTGGGAATAAGCTGAGAGAAGAGGACTTCATCTCAGACGATTCTGGAAAAAGGATAAGGCCAGATATAGATCAGCAGGTAAGGTGCTCAGAAGCTTGGATTGAGGTCCAGCAGAGGAAAGATAATGGTAAGATATGGATCTCGTCCAACTGGCTGCACGACCCGGACTGCTACGCTGCAGCTTCGTCGTTTGTTGAGATTATCGGTATGGCAATAGGTGAGGCCGCAGGGGGTGATAAGGGGCTCGATGATGAGCTCTGGTACAAATTCGAAGGTATTCATACCGCGAACAAACAGGAGTTCAAGAGGATGCTCGATAATTACTTTGGCGGGGGGAAGATGAGTGGCCAGAATTGGTATAGCGCATACGTGCTGGCTGCCTCCAGGCCATGGAAGATCAAGAATATCGAGCAACTCGAAGGGGCCCTTGAAGAGGAGGACGGATACTTCCAAAACGTTCTGGAGGAATTCGTACAATGGCTCAGGGACGGAGGGTTGAACCTGGGGGATAAGGCGGAGGAAGGCCTGAGGAGGAGGATAAGGGAATTGTATTCAAGCTATCCCTGTGGCGTGGCTAAGAGGTTCTGCAAACGCCTTGTCGAGGAGGATAGTAAACAGCAGTCGGATGTCTACCTCTGGTGGGGGGGCGAACCCAACAGGGATGGATGCTATGCCCTCCTCACGCTTTATTTCGAGATCGATCCTGAAGACATCGGCACACTTGAATTCGACGAGAAGGTTTCGAGGAACCTGAAGACGATCATCAACATAGCGGAGGAGGAATCCCCGCATTTGTCGACCTACAGGGACATCGAGCCCCACGTATGGAGGGCGATTTTCTATTAAGAGGTTCAGGACTCAAATAACTTCTGTCTGCATTGTGGGATATATATTCTACTAATAAAGCAAGTTTTATTGTTTCAATCATGCTTTCAATATATGAATTATAGTGATTAAAGTTCAAGTCATAATAGCCACATATTGTTCTACTAAAAAGGTGGAAGGAAGTCATAAGGCTAAGGATCTATATGTTAGTAGTAGATCAAGATGCCTGAATATATTGCCCCAAATGGCATCGATCAAAGTTCATTGGAATATGCCCTCTATCTAACCTACATTATATCAATCGATTTCATGACCGATGCCGTAAAACTCTGGGAAAGGGCTAGGGAGCTTTACAGCAAATGTCCTGAGTGCTTCACCCCAAAGGGTATATCTGACATGGGTTTGCCTACTCTCAAGCGTATCCTCAGGCAGCTTGGCGCAAGATATCCTGCCAGCGGTAAGGCCTGGAAGAAGATATCGACAATTCTACAAGAAAAATACGAGGGGGATCCCAGAAACATAACCCCAGAATCTACAAGCCTCGAAGAGCTAAGAAAGAGAATAAGGGAATTCCCACACCTGCGAGGTTCCAAGTTGATTAACTTCTACATTAGGGCTGTGGGGGAAAAGGGCTTTTTCAAGATAAGCGACTTCGACAAACTCAGCGTAGCAGTCGATATCCAAGTAGCTAAATTTACGCTTTACACAGGAGTGTTAAAGATCGCCAACGGAAGCTATAGAGGATGTGTCCATGATGAACCACTCAAGCCCATGATAGAGGAAGTCTGGAGCGAGGTTGCACAAAGGCTAGGCAAACCGCCTTGGTATCTGGATGAACCCGTCTGGACCGTAGGCTCAAAGTTGTGTAGTAAAAAGGATCATGCAAGGTGCCCCGTTAAGGAGTTATGTGAACAACGGCCAGATGTCAAATTCCAAAGGACCACTGTAACACTAGGTCTAGTAAAGAGATGAGAAGGTGAATTCTATCAATGTCATAACATAAGTCTATTGAATTCAACGTGATATGTTTGTTTGACCGCTGGTTTGTCAGGCACCATGCCGGCTTCATTAAGTAATAGCGTAACAGCGGTTTCCCACTTACTCATATATTTAAGATACGCAAGGATCGCTTTATCGTCTTCATCTGCTAAATCTTCTAAAAGAAGATTCTTTACTCTGAAGCAGATATGTCTCCATGTCTCCTCTTGGATAAAAGTAAATTCACTTATTGTAAACTGTCTATTAATCTTTTAAAGACAGATACAAATTGGTTAATATCATCTTCTGTAATGTCACTGATGGCGAAACCTGGCTGTTTCATCGCCTCAAACCTGTCGGGAAGTTCTCCCATTTTACTAACTACTTCCCAGAAAGTAGCAATTGCATCTGGCGCGAATCCGTTATCTGGTTTGATATTATCTTTCAAGATGCTAATGCCGTTGGGCCATACATTCAGGAGGCAGAATCTCATCGCTTTTCTAGTTACATAATAACTGAATGATTGGGTTCTAGGTATTAACTCATCATGATGCCTTTTTTCAGAGGCAAGCTCTTTAAGCTTCTGAAAAAGAATAACGCCAAGCTTGTCACATTCCGCCAGAAATCGATCCTGAGTGATCACCTTCCCTTTATCTCTAATTTCTTCCTCTTCAGGTCTTGGTGATGAAGATAATGGTAAATACTCAGGAATCTCGTATGCCACTTCGCCACCTTCTTTGTCTAAATATTTACTAACTTTCAGTATCCTAACTTGCCTACCTAGGCTCTCTGCCCATTCCTTTAGATCAGCAGGCATCTCATCGATCGGAATCGATATGATAGGTGGCCTTACCATTATTTCCTCAAGTATTCCTTGAATTTTTATCTCTTGTATATCCATATCAATAAATTTCTTCTTTAGTTCTTCAGATTTCACCACTTCATCTAGAGTGGATGCAATCAAGACGCGTTTAGTATCCGGATTTACAGCAGCAACAATCTCTCTGGATACCTGTGGAACAATATGTTGCCATGTTCCATGTTCAGCCAACTCTATCTCTACTATGTGCCATACCCCCTCTGCTAGATCTATAACGAGGGCATCAGGCATACTCCCAATCCCACTGGACGTTGCTATTGATTTTTGGGGTAGGTATAGAGAGTGGTTGCCAAAAATAACTTCATAATGAGATACTACGACTTTTTCAAGTTCCTCCTCATCTTTGAAAGAAGATTTGGTGAACCTCTTTGTCTCTAGGATTATCAAATAGGTTCGCTGATTGATAGTTTTCGCTTTTACTTATTTATACTTTTCGTTATCTATACCTCTAATTCTTTACATTCCATTATGTATCAATTTGGACAACGTCCTATGTTTACGCTTAATACAAGATCAACATATGTAATATTTTGAGATATAGTCTAGGCTCAGTCAGACTCAAAAGAAAATACAATCATAGCTGGTTTTGTTACAGTGGATCTTGTAGCGATTATGATTAAATGAAACGATCTGATAAGGCGAATCATGATGGAAGATAAAGACTCTATAGGTGAATGGCTGGAAGTCAGGGACACTGGAGTATTTTATACTCTAATGGGCGAACCCGATTCCGCCAAAAGTCTATAAGTCGCTTATTGACGGTTGAGAACACAATAAATTCCTTCTCTAATATAGTTCTTATTACGCCATTGGTCATTTACTATATCTACTTTCATAATTCCCCTCTCGTTTCTAACGCACTAAATGTTATTAAGGTGTGTTACTGCATGGATATAGTATCTATGAGGTGGAAGACAATTTTATGGAGCAGGTCTTTCTTATAGACGGAGTTAGGTACAAGCTTCATGAACCTAAGAACGAGAACGAACTTCAACATATTATTGAGGAGCACTACAAGGATATATTTGGGCAAGATTCAATTTTCTTTGATTTTAAGCCCAAACTTAGATCTGTGGCGGGTATTGGTTCGAAGCCTGACGGTTGTGTGCTAATATTATCTCCTAAACCACGATGGGTTGTTGTAGAGACTGAATTGTCAGATCACTCTCTGTATGAACATATAATCCCTCAAATATCTAAATTTACTAAAGCTCTAACAAGTTCTCAGAATAGAAAAAACATAGTTGAAGTATTATATGATGAAATCAACAGGGATCCTTTTAAAAAGGCACTTCTTGAAAAACAAAGCTTGGGTCGTGAGATTTACAAGTTTTTATATGATGTTATTTCCACAAAACCAAGTGTGGCGATAATAATTGACGAAAGAACTGCGGAATTAGATGAAGTCATAGACGTGCTTCCATTGGAGACTGATATTACTGAACTGAGAACATTTGATAGGGAAGGCATCGGAATAAATGTACATGGACACCTATTAACTGTTGAAGAACTTATAGAGAAAGAGAGGGAAAAGAGGCAGAAACATCCTGAGCATGAGTCGAGTTGGGAAGCTCGATTAGAATGGGTTACCCCTGAAATCAAAGAACTTGTACGCAATCTCATTCAAAAAGTTGAAAGCCAGTTAACAGAGGTATCTGGTAAGCCAAAATATAGGTGGTATTACTTTTATAAGGGCACAGGAAAACATTTAGATTCATTGTTTGCAGTTTTTATGATCAAAAAGAAAAAAGTTAGCGTAAGGATAAAAGTAGATCCTGTTAAGTTTAAAGATGTACAGAAATGGACAAAGAAATATAAAGGCTGGTTTTTTACAAAGAAATATGAGGAAAGGGAATTCCCCATATCGGCTCCTGAACAATTCGATTATGCGATTGAGTTAATAAAACAATCATATGATATCTCTGGTGTGTAAAGCAAACTCTATAAAGTTATAGGTATGCTGTTTTTACCAATTAGCATTTTCCTATTCTATCAAAAGTATAAAAGGTATAAGCAAGAAAAAGAACACAATTTTGGCTAATTTAATCCTAGTTTTCATCTCACTTTGGTGTCTCTCGATTTTAATATTGCTAATGTTCGTATCTTTTGCAGCTTGTATAGATAGATATTTAAAAGTGAATTCCCATGCAAACCAGTAGGGAAAGAAAAGCGACAATCCTATATCTAATATTATAATAATATGGATAAGAAAAGCAATAAAACTTGAAAAAGCAGGATGATATTGATCAAGAATAATGAATGGGCTATTGATATTATTCAAGCATACGATCTTATTGAGATAAGTCCATGCCATAAAAACCCATAATGTATACAACACAATAATTACAAATAGATATTTTAACATATATCGTTTAATGTATAATGATAATAAACTATATTTATAGTATTTTTTCTCATATTCGGTTACTCCTTCGATTGCAAAATCCACTTCTCTGGGTAACCTAATAAAGACTTCTTTTAAGAAAGTTCCGACTACTACTGAGAACAACATCATAATAACACTATTCCATTCCATTACTATTAGACCCCTCCAAATAGGTAGTTAAACACCAATCGCCATTTTCCATTATAGAATTTACTATCGAACCAAACTATATCTACCCATGCCGAATCAGAAGCCTGTATCTCTTCACCTACATGGAATCCTATATTCGCACCCAGCTTTAAAAGAAGTTTACGAGTTTGTGCTTCTGTCATCTTTTCAACACTACAGTCTTAACTAATTCTTAGCCTATATTATCGAATATCTGTTTTATCATAACGTGAGAAGATTTATACAATAATCACACTTTTATTAAATTGATGATATCTTGAAGTTCATCATAAGTAGATTATAATGATCGGTCGATGATGAAGGTCTGTTTTAATGTTATTTACTCTTAAGCGTATAGTTTATTTTATGAAAGTATGAGTTATGAAAAAGTGTTAGCAAGAGTATTTCTACTTAGAGGTGACTAAAATGAGAATCTTTTACACATCTTTAACAGAATCTTAATATACTTAAATATACATATTATAATGACGCCATTATCATGAATGATGTTTTACTTGAGATGAAGCCTCACACCAAGGCGAAACATGATATTCTTAAAAATTATTTAAGTGCTTGGTTTCCTATTCTATCAAAATGGAACGGCAGAATCGCATACTTTGATGGTTTTGCAGGACCAGGTAAGTATGATGATGGATCTTTAGGATCACCAATAATCGCGCTTGATGTAGCGAAAAATCATATGCTAAAACTCGCTAGTGAAATTGTTTTTTACTTTATTGAAAAAGAAACTAAACGCTCTGAATATCTACAGAATCTACTTAACGAAAGATACAAGTATGATAAGGAAGATGCATATAAGATGTTACCTAGTAACTTTAAAGTTCATGTTGAAAAAGGAGATTTTAATGAAGTCATGAGCTTAGTTTTAAAGAGTCTAGAGGGAGAAAAGGCTAATTTGGCCCCATCGCTTGTCTTTGTGGATCCCTTTGGGTATTCCGATATTAATTTACAAGTATTAGGACGTATTCTCAGTTTTAAAAAATGTGAATTATTGATAACGTATATGGTTGGATTTTTAAATCGATTTTTATTCGATGAGAAACATCGGGTTTCAATAAAAGATTTCCTTGCACTAAGTGATGAGGAACTTACTGATATTACAAATATAAGAGATTATGAAGATAGAGAAGAGGAATGGTTAAGATTATTATCTGAGAAACTTGTGGGAATTTTGAAAAAATATAATTCGGACGATCAAGATGTTTACTATTTATCATTTAAAACCAAAGACAATTCGAATCGAACTATGTATTACCTCGTATACTTTACTAGAAATAAAAAAGGGGTAAAGGCAATGAAAGAAGCAATGTGGAAGATTGGAAAAAGTTATGTATTCTCAGATTATGGCTTTAATCCGAATCAAAAATCACTATTGGATTATTCTAAGGATAAACCATGGATTGAACAAGCATCATACCAATTACATAAAAACTTCAAAAATATGGAAGTCGGAATAGATGATATTGAGGATTACATAACATTGAACACACAATGGATCTTTCGAAAAAGTATATTGAAAGCCCTCGAGCACAATAATTTGATTGAAGTATCAGGTATACGTAAAAGGAAATGTACGTATCCTAAAAGTGTAAAAATTAAATTCCTTTAGCTTCTATGTTCAGACCACCAAGTACCTCGAAGACCATACTCCTTTAACTTCCGATTGAACAATAATTTCATTTTATGATCAAATATACTTAAATTATTTATATCATCTTTTAGTATCTTTCTTATAATATTAATATTATTACCTCTAATATGGATACATTCACCATATATATTATCTGGTTCTATCTTTTTAAGTTGTTCCATTAGTGATTCTAAATCCTCATTAACATTAGGCCTTACTTTCAAAGAAGGAAATAACGGAGCCAAAATTACTCCAGTTCTTAAACCCAGTTCTTTAGCTCTTCTTATTATATTAAGCCTTGCCTTAGGAGAAGCTACTCGGGTCTCTATCAACCTTGAAAAAGCACCATCCATAGTGGCTATCGAGACTTGTAATCTAACACTATTCTTATATTTAGTTAATAAATCGAAATCATTCATAACTAATGTAGATCTAGTTTGTATACAAAATTTGATGTCTGAGGACAATGCCTTTTCCAAAATCTTTCTCGTGATTTGTGACAATTGTGGAAGATATGGGTCATGTGTTGAACTTAAGAGAACCTCTTCACCTTTCCATCTATGCCAAGGAGTTTTTTCAATTGCTTCATTTATATTATAAGGGATGAGAAAGTAGTTCCCCCAATTCTGCTTAACAATCGATCCATACCTATATTCCCCATATCTCTTATGAATTGAATCTACATAGCAAAATATACATTTATGAATACATCCCACAGCGAAGTTCAGAGCCCAACCAGTAGAAAGTTTCTTTCCAATGCCTCCACGACACTTTGATGTCAATCTTGAAGGTTTTATCAATGGATAAGAGATTCTATAACTATGAACCCTAACATCGGCAGGAATTGAAGGCTCCTTAGCAATATGACCAATTTTAGTAGTATCCGCCATATCAGCTATTAATCTATTAATCTAATATTTAAGCTAGTGTTAATAGATTAAACACACAAGGTTAAAGCTTCATATGTATCTATAAATTATTAGAGTAGGTCAGTATGCCTACATCAATAAAGAAGCCTGGTAAACAACGTCAGGCAGGGCTTAAAGCATGGGAGACAAGACGTCGAAATCAACTTAAAGAGACTCTGAAAAAGCATCGAAAAATCACCGAATTTGTGGGTATACAGGTTGTAGCTAGTCTTAAGCATCCGGAAGTTATGAGCTCGCATTATGAAATCGAGCCTTATTGGAATGGAAATGGAATAGTTGTACCTTTTCATAAGACGCCCCCAGAAATTTCCTGTGGTAAATTCTGGGAGTTGAGGTGGGCATATGGGTGTCCTCTAGACTGTAGTTACTGCTATCTGCGTGGAACCACAAGAGGAAACATGAGACCTAGGTATGTGAAAGTAGAGCACGTATTAGCTGCTCTTGATGAAGCGTTTAAAAAGGTTAAAGAACCTTCAATATTCAACTCAGGTGAATTGTGTGATTCATTGATGAATCCGCCTATTATGTCTCAAATATGTGATAAATTTGACCAACAGAAAAAGCATAAGATCCTGCTTCTTTCAAAATTTGGACCTAAGAATGTTGGATTCCTCTTAAATAAATTACGACAACAAGTAATCTGTACATGGAGTATAAATGCACAGGTTGTAGCAAGAATATGGGAGAAAGCTGCGCCTAGTCCTGAGGATAGGATCGAAGCCGCTCGTTTAGTTAAGGTGGCAGGATATGATACAAGGATCAGGATAGATCCAATCTTTCCAATCAAAAATTGGAGAGTTCATTATGAGGAATTATTACAGCATATAGTATTATTAGAGCCAAATCGGATAATAATCGGGACTCCGAGAGGACTTTGGAAAACCATCAAATATGCAAAGGAAGCAGGTGTGGATATGTCTTGGACATCATTCTTTAAAGAATCTTCAGGCTGGGGTAGGAAACTAGATTTTAATCAACGAAAGGAGATCTACGAGTTTTTCTATGACGAATTGAAATCGATGGGATATCAAACTACGAGGATCACTATGTGTAAAGAGACCGTTAAAATGTGGGAGATTATGGGATTAAGTTATAATCCTATGATGTGTAATTGTTATGGGAAAAAAGCTTTTGCGGTATGACTGACTTTTTCCTTTTTGGGTTAATCTTTGAAGGTCTCTCTCTAGTAACATGAGAAAATGTTTATATTACTATGTCTACATAAAAAGTATCACTACACTGGGAGTAAACAATGGTAAGCAACGAAAGAGACGATGAAGCAAAGAATAATAAGTCTGACAACAATATATCTACGAGTCAAAGCGGCTATGCTGATTCTATGGTCATTGCACCGATTGGTCCAGCAATCTCCGATGAAGCAAGTACAGCTATTACGCCAATTAGTTATACCACCACTTACCAGATATGTAGGAACTGCAAGGCATTGATAGATCCATTACATATTATCTGCCCAAAATGCAAGAACCGTACATAACGTCAACCGATTGACTGTCATTTAAACCTAATATCCTCATATTTAACCAGTAAAATAGAAATCAGATTTTCCCCTTTGATTATCCTTTCAATATCAAACTCAGTCATGTCAAATACAATGACGTTATCTCTGTTAAAGGTACTTATTTGTATACTTTGGCCATATCTCTCACCACCAGGATAATAAAACCCACTTATACCTTTGGTAGTAAATATCACACCACATCTCATATTATGTAACCTCAATTTATGGATGAAATGGTTTAGCTCCTCAACAGATATAGTATTAGATATATTCTTTGCCTCTACGCCTATGTATTCACCTAACATCGATAATAGGGGATGCGTGCGAACTAAATTACGAACCACAACATCGAATTCATATGCCCTTGTCCTCCAATTGAGTATAGATTCAAATCCATCAACACATGAAAATAAATAAGAGGCAAGTTCCTGCATGCCCTTTCCAGACGTATCATCCTTTCCTTTCTCCCAGAGCTGCCTTAAGTAGCCAACATTCGTATGGAATAATCTCTCTTCAACTGCCCTTGGGATTAACAGTCCCTCATCTCTATGTTTCTCCTTGTAGTCCCGCCATGAATTGATTATAGATTCAGGAAAAAGCCACACACTCGGTTGAGCCTTTGCAAGCGAGTCTTTCGTAAATGTATATAGCTCTTCAAGTAGTTCTTTTCTCATGTGAAATATAAATTCGAGGATATATGGAGCTGGACGGTCAAAGGCATTGTCTATCTTTGGGATACTCGTGATTCCCTGCTTACTTTGTATTTCAGTTAGAACATCCTCCACGAAAGCTAAGATGAATTGCTCTCTTGCATAGGCCAGCTCACCCGTTCTAAGATATACTTGCCCGAGGAAATGATAAGGTGTTCCTTTGTGTATTCGGATCCCACTATCTTGTTGAATATCTAGATAAGTCTGCAGTTGAAATTGGAATATCGTCAGGGCTGCTGTGGTAAAGTTAATTGTAGAGTGACAGAATCCATGTCCATGATTGTTGACTGAATTCATGTCCATCTCCGCACCATGTTTTTGGCCCTCTTGTTGAGGTACCTTTCGTCATTGTAGATTTCAGCAGGGGCCCTCCATCCAAGGCTTTGATGCTTTCTCCAATAGTTGTACCTCCTGTCGAATTTTCGTAGTTCCCTCTTGAAGTGAGCTAAGGACGAGAACCTGACCTGCGTTATCAGCTCCCTCCACAGTGCCCTGTGGTACCCCTCTATCTTGCCCCTCCCTTTAGGATGATAGGGCCTGCCGAAGATGAGCTTGATCCCATGTCGCATCGCCTCCCCCTTGAATTCCTTCGCTATGAACTGCCTTGCGTTGTCCAAATAGAGCTCCATCGGCGTCCTTCCCTTTCTGAGGGCGTGGCGCAGAGCATCAACGGCCTCTTTGGCTCCCTTGTGGACGTATGCTCCAGATGATACCCTGAAGCGTGATCTATCATCCGTGAATCCCGTCACATACACCTTCCCGACGCCTTTGATGCGGAATTGGAAGGTATCTCCCTGCCACATCGAGTCCACGTGTTTCCTCTGGAACCGTTTGGAAGGCTGTGGCTTTGCCTTGACCCTCACCAGCATCCCATGGCGCTTGATGACCCTGTGAACCGTTCTCCAGTGACACGGCAGGTCGTACTGATACTTTATCCTCCTCGCTCCCCATGAGGGTTGCTTCTGCTTGAGCCTCACGATCCTACGCTCCAGCTTCCTGGGAATGGAATGCCTCGAATGTCTCGGGCCTGGCTTCTTTGGCTGAAGCCCCGGAATCCCGTCGTCTCTATACAGCCTAACCCATCTGGTGAGAGTCCTTCGAGATATGCCGTAGATCGTGCAGAGCTCGATTGCTTCCTTCATGCCTTCAACGTAGAGGAGGACCGCTCTAGTCCTTGTGTCGATTGACGTTTTGACCATGCGCTGTAATTAGAAAATGGATGGTCAAATATGGACATCAATTGTGGCACGCTTTATGGACATTAACTCTGTCACTCAACAGTTAATACTCAAGAATTTTCTACCGATGCTCGTCCAAGCGAGTCTATCGGGATCCTTGTAGGGATCAAAAACCAAATCCTTTCCAGTGTGTTGCCTTAAGATATCGATGGCTTCTCTGATATTCATCCATTGCCTACTCGTAATTAAACTGTCGATTCTATCTAAGATTTCAAGCTCAGTTGGCATATCTTTTCCATCTACCGAAGGACCCTTTGTACTCACTTATGGGCACTATATCTACGACAGCTTAACATATAAAGTTTAAGATGCTAAATAAGAACTACAGAGTGACCCGTGGAATCTCTGTATAGAATGAACCCAGGCCTATGGTTTAAGGGTTTTTGGTGAGTTAACATTATGAAGGTGTATTTCATTGAATAGATCCTTCAATACTAGATTTGCTTCTTCCTTATTACAAGGAGTACCGGGCATAGGGAAGACGAATACCTTTCTTCCAAAAAGCTCTTTTAGATTATCGTTAAAACCATATATAGATTTTGATATTTTTTTGTATTCTATTTTTAACCACATATCGAGAGGTTTCTTATAAACAAAAAGGATAATGGAAGGAGACCATTTATTTATAACTTCTTTTAACCTAGGTATTCCGTTTTTATATTCGGTATTTGAAGGCTCAATTCCTGCCTTACTAGGGACTTTAACGATATCAGAAAGCCCATAACCGTGCATAAGTAATACCTCGTCTTCATATTTCCCAATAGGTACATTGAACAGCCCATACTCTTGAAGTATCTTCCAAAACATTTTTCCTTGCTTTCCCTGCAAATAGTGCCCTTTTTTAACACTAACTAAGGACGGTCTCTTTCCTATGATCAACATTTTCAAACTCTTAGGTTTATCGGGTAGTATATCCCTTAATGTTATAATCGATTTACCTTCATATTCTATTTGATATCGGAAATTCATGGCCTAATTACTTTTCCTTACTGAAATACTACTTGGGGAAACTTAAAAACGTTATGAAAGCATTCAGCTATATCCTTGATACTTATGCAATAATAGAAATTTTCGTTAAATCTACTCTACTGCGCCTACTGCTACTTCAGCCCTGGTCTCGATCCTATCGACCTTTCCGTCTCTGATCCAGAATATGCGATCGCTAACGTCGATCATCTTTAGGTCATGGGTAGCGGTAATTATGGATTCTGTCAAGTCTTACTATCAAGGTTTGACTTGTTTACTTCCGAGTTCTTAGGAACAGACAAAGGGGTATAGGAGTGAGTTATATTGGGTCTACAGTTCGAGGATTGTGGATCTCGCATATTGCTTCGAATCTGTCACGTTCGTCCCAGACCTCGAACATTTTCCTCACCTTATTTGAGGCGCTTCATACTACCCCTGCAATTGACCGTTCTTCCTTTTATCATTTACATAACCGTGAGGGATTGGATGTCTTGGTTGGGAAAAATATATGATAACGATGAAACGAGGGAAATAGACTGTATTGGACCACATATTCGGTTCAGACCTATTCTAACTATCCTGCAGGAGTTCCCCTTTTGAAGTCCCTGATTAACCAATAAGCAACTAGGGCGCTAACGATATAGGTAGATGACATTATATAAAATGAATTGATCGGCCCCAGGCTTGACCAAAGATATGCCCCTAGGATTGAGCCCACCATGCCGAAGCACCCGTAGATCACTCCCCTGACCGCGGCCCCTATCGGGTAGACCTCCGGTGGGATGGCCTCGTACCACAACGGGCCCACCGAGAGCATGTGGGCCGAACCCGTGATCGACTCCATCAGGAACATCCCCGCTATGATGTACGGGTCCCTGATGAACGCCATCAGCAGGAACACGATCCCGTGAAAGGCCTGCGGGAAGGCGAAACAGATCCTCTTCAGGTTATACCTGTCGATCAATGCCCCGAAGGGGATCTTCAGGACCAGGATCGTGAAGGAACTGATGGCGTTATAGAAGCCGAAGAAGATGAAGCTCCATCCTATCTCCTCGTAGAGGTAGATGTCGATGAAGGGGGCGGTGCTATTGATGAAGAGGCGCCATACTATGCCGGCCTGCATAAGGCCGATGAAGTTCCTCCTGTACTCGGGCCTCGCGAAGACCTGCCGCACCTGATCCCTCCAGCCCTTCGTTGACGCGCCTTCGGATCGGCCCTCGGCTCCCGGCTTCCCATCCGCATCGCCCTCCCGCACGTCCTGAAATAGAGCCCAGAAGACGAGGAAGCTGACGGCCGAGCCCACGACGGCCAGGAGGTACAGGGGCCGTAGCCCCACCCTCTCCGCTACGAGCCCCTGCGCTGGCCCGCTCAAGATTGCGACTATAGTCAGCACGGTATCCTGAAAGGCGAAGGCCAGGGTCCTGGTGTTCCCATCGGTTATCCTCCCAACAAGGGCCGCGATCGCGGGGCTGACGAGGGCGCTGCAGCCCAGCATCACCGACATGAGGATGGCCCACGTCCAATCCCTGGCCAGGAACGCGACCAGGAAGGCCGATGCCTGGATGGCCAGGCCGAGGAGGTAGAGCTTCTTCTTCCTGAATTTCTGCCCGAAGGCCGCTCCAGCAGGCAACATCAAAAGGCTCACCCCGCTCTGCACCGCATTGACGAGCCCGATGCCCTCGTCGCTGGCGCACAGGTTCTCCTTCAGGTAAATGGACTGCCATTGTGGGGTCGTGAATGACTCGAAGGTCCTCGATAGGATCATGACCCTGAACCTGCGGGTGAGCCCGAAGGATGAGTGGAGGAGGTCGATGCGAGACCGGAGTCGGGCATATGCCGATGATGCGCGTCCCACCCCAGGCATTGAGCCTATGACTAAACTATCTTGATATTAGCCTTATGTTATTTTCTTATTACTGACTTATGATAATGATTCTCCTCGAACAACATGATCCCTATGACAACAGCTACTAGCGCCTTCTTCGTAAATCGGCTTATAATGGCCTTATGGATTTATGACCACATTCATTAGCTTTTGCTTAGAAAAAGGCAAGGGCAAAGTCCTATCTATCCCTAATTGTCATTTTTATCCTCTCAAGAACCTATAAGACTGACTAATGGCGTAGAATGGCATTCAATTGGTATTACTACAATCTCCTCATTTCCACCGATTTTCATTTTTGCTATTTTACGGCCTGACCTATCAACAATCGAAAAAACTTACGCTTCATTCATCGCTTTGCTCTCTCAGTTTCTTTGATATTTTTGTTATAAATCGTTCTACACATTTTTCAAAAATTTTATCTATATTACATCCATTTGCTGTAAGTAACCTCATGCAATGAATCATGAGGTCTCCAGTTTCAAGTGCCCAATGCGGGTTATTATTTTCATATAATTTCTTTATTTCACTGGCATGTTCTATCATGGAGCTTAAAGTATAATTGTCTTCTTTCTCTTTGCTCCCATTAAGTCTTAATGATAGCTCGTTAATTTTCACAACATCTCTTTTATAATCTTCGGATATCATTTATCAGTTTGCTATTCCCTTCATTCAACATATATATCCTCCTATCCTTACCGTTCAAAGGTATCGTTGGGGGATGGGCGAGTTAGAGTTTAAGAAACTTCAGAACCCTGATGGTGGTTTCCCTGCCAACGGGAAGTTAGGCAATCCAAGCTGCCTGAATAATACCTGCTACGGCATAGGCGAATTAATCAGAGATGCCAGCATGGAGGCAAGGGTATGCCTGCGCAAGGCCTGTGAATGGGTCCTCTCCACGCAGTCGGTAGAAGGCGCCTTCGTGGAACCTAAAGGATTGGCATCGATCCCAAATCTCCCATCATGGGTTCGTCCTGAAAAGCCTACAGGGGACATGCCACAGCTCGTAGCTTATCTGCTGCGGGCCGGCTATGGAGACAGAGGGGAGACAAAGTTGGCCATAGCCTACCTTCTGCGCTATTGGCGGAATCCTGATGGTTCCTTCAAGGCAAATTACCTCATTTGGGCCATGATCGAGGTGTTAAGTAGAATGGGAATGCCAGAGGGCTCTGAATTGGTTCAAGAGGTGCTTAAAGGCACGAGGCGATATTTCCAGCAGAATATGAACGACACGCCTGCCCTGATATGGTGCATCGGCTCACTTAGATCAGCAGGATTTTCAAAGGACCATGATCTGGTTCAATGGACGTTTAAACAGTTGATGGAACTGAGGAACAAAGACGGGGGTTGGTCCAACGAAGACCTAGAGGGAAGGGTTCGGAGCCAAACTGACCCCATCTTTACTAAGTCCATTCTAAAAGAGCTCCAAACTTATGGATTGATTGACATTTAGAATGGTGAGAGTTTGGATATTTTGTCTGAATCAACCGGGGAGGCATGGGAAAAGTTGAGTATGACCCTGTTGGGCTCGGGGGAAAGGGCTAGTGTGGAGAACCAACCGGTGGTTGAAATTCGATGGCTCGACATTCATGTGAATAGCCCGCTGAATGAGCCTAGGATAAGTGATAATTTTAATTACTTTTGCGAGAAGATAAGGCTTAGAGAAGACTGGAAGCCGATACCGTACTCCTTGCAGGTTACCGGGAAAGTTAGAGAAGGTTATTGGTGGAATGTTTATGGTAAGCCGATATGGGAACAAATGTCAAAGCTGGAGAGGATACTTAAGGAAAAACCTTCCTATAACAAGGCGTCCATAGTTCTTCGTGATT
>Ga0315312_1000842_pt1 | contig 29329 bp, 26 predicted proteins | sample TDP7_MG_FD_203629 | JGI IMG/M metagenome (GOLD analysis project Ga0315312, IMG submission 203629) | Freshwater sediment microbial communities from Lake Towuti, South Sulawesi, Indonesia - TDP7 | ecosystem: Environmental > Aquatic > Freshwater > Lake > Sediment | place: Indonesia: South Sulawesi... | reverse complement strand
TCTTGGTTTAGGTAAGTCCTCAACACGCGTGATTCCTTCTGTTACATCACAGATATATTCGCCCGGTCCAAGCATTGCGACAATCTCCAACATAGGTTACTATTTCTATGTTGAAAATGTCGGCCAGGGGGACCGAAACTATTTAAAAAATCTCTGTTTTGCTGCTACAGTCTCCAAAAAGCAAATAATATAGAAAAAATATTTAAGCTTGTTCATAACCTATTACTCCAATATAAAAACAAATATTTCCCTGTTGTTTAATCGAAAATTTTCACATCTACCTTTTCGGCACCATTATTATAGAAATGACTTTTCTTGTCAAACTAATAATCGGCCTTCGTGATTGATCAGGAAGCCGAAAAAACCTATACTGGCATGTATGCTTCACAGAAAAAAAACAAACGATTTTGATTGTATTGTCATAGGTGGAGGTCATGCCGGCGTAGAAGCTGCTCACGCCGCTGCCAAAATCGGCGCCAGAACGGCCCTTATAACCATCAGCAAAGACACGATAGCCAAGATGAGTTGCAATCCGGCTGTCGGCGGTCTGGGCAAGGGACAGATCGCACGCGAGGTCGATGCTCTCGGCGGACTGATGGGCCTGGCGACAGACGCAGCTGGCATCCAGTTTAGAATGCTAAATCGCTCCAAGGGCCCGGCTGTGCAATCGCCGCGTGCCCAGACTGACAGAGGCAAGTATCACCAGTTCATGCGGCAGGCACTTGAGCAAACGCCTAACTTGACCATCATAGAGGCGATAGCGACAGAAATTGTCACGCAAAACAATAAAACGCAAGCGGTGGCCTGCAAAGACGGCTCGATGTACCGAACGCAGACGGTGGTCGTAACGCCCGGAACGTTTCTCGGCGGAGTAATGTATATCGGCAGCGAGTGGTGGGCCGGCGGCAGGCTTGATGAGCCACCCAGCGTTGAGCTTTCGCAAAGTCTGGGCCGGCTTGGGCTAAAACTTGGACGTATGGCAACGGACACCACGCCCCGGCTGGACGCCAGGACGGTGGACGTCGATAAATTGCAGGTGCAGCCCGGCGACGACCCGCCGATACCTTTCTCATTTATGACAGAAAAGATAGACCGCCCTCAGGTGCCGTGCTGGATTACGTACACCAATGAAAAGATACATAAGCTGCTCCGCGATAATCTGCATCGGGCTCCGCTTTCTTCAGGCCAGATAAAAGGGACTGATCCGCGCTATTGCCCGAGTATTGAAAGCAAGGTCGTCAGGTTCGCCGACAAGAAAGAGCACCGCATCTTCTTGGAGCCGGAAGAAGAAGACGTAAGAACTATCTACTGCAACGGCATTTTTACCTCTATGCCCAGAGACGTTCAGGAGCAAATGCTGAAGATGCTGCCAGGCACGGAAAATGCTCGCATCATCTATTATGCGTACGCGATTGAGTATGATTACTGTCCGCCGATTCAACTGTATAGCAGCCTGGAGACTAAGAAAGTATCCGGCCTGTTTCTGGCCGGGCAGATAAACGGTACCAGCGGATACGAAGAAGCAGCGGGACAGGGCATCATGGCGGGCATAAATGCTGCCAGAAAGATGCAGGGCAAAGAGCCGATTGTTCTCGGCAGGCATCAGGCCTACATTGGCGTACTAATAGATGACTTGCTGACAAAGGGTGTCGATGAACCCTATCGGATGTTTACCTCGCGGGCTGAATACAGGCTTTCGCTGCGAGCGGACAATGCCGACAGAAGATTGACAGAAATAGGCAAGTCGGTAGGGCTGGTGGATAGCCGCCGATATGAGGAATTCCAGAAAAAGCTCCGGGGCATTGAGCAACTTACCAGCTACCTGAAAAACACCCGCTGGCAGGGACTGAGTTTGTGGCAGCAGCTTGCTAGGCCGGAGGTGAAATTCGAAATCCTGAATTCTAAATGTGAAATTCCGGCCGCTGGCCGAGGTGTGTTGGATGCCGTAATCATTGATGCCAAATACGAGGGTTACTTAGCCAAGCAGGAGCGTCTGGTGGCCGGTTTCAGTACTCTGGAGAACAAAAAGATCCCGCTGGATTTGGATTATAATCAGATTGCTCATCTTCGGGCGGAGGCAAAAGAAAAGCTGTCGGCCTTTCAGCCGGAGACGCTCGGCCAGGCCTCGCGAATAAGCGGCATTACCCCTGCGGACATTACCGTAATCCAGATTCATCTTAAAAAATACGGTTCTGGCCAGCCATAGGCACAAAAAATTTTAGAATTTTTATTTTTTCTCTTGACAGCTTGTACATTTGTAAAATACATTTGTAAAAGAAGATTGCCACGGCCCTTCGGGCCTCGCAATGACTTCCAGGGGCCGTCATTGCGAGCGAAGCGAAGCAATCTCAAAATGTAGAGATGGTTTATAACAGTAAAAAAGGAAATTGTTATGACGAAGAAGTTACCCACGTTAAGCCCGGCGGAAACAGAAATTCTAAGATTGGTCTGGCAGCTCGATAGTGCTACCGTGCAAGAGGTCTGCGATAGGTTACCTGCCAGAAGAAAGATTGCATACGCAACGGTTCAGACCCTCTTGCGTCGGCTGGAAAAGAAGGGCTACTTGAAGCACCGCATCCGCGGTAAAGCCCATGTCTTTCTGCCGGCGGTCAAACCAGATGCGGTTATCAAACGTTCGGTCGGTGATTTTATTGAGAGACTCTTCGGCGGCGACCCCATCCCGCTTATGCAGTACCTGGCTGAGCACGGCAAAATCGACGCTGACGATATCGAAAAACTCAAAAAGTTAATCGAAAGAACCGACAAGTAGTCTTTGGCGGAGCGATAAAAATGGCAGAGTACCTCAACCAAGTTACAAACTACCTGCTGACTCAAAGCTGGCAGATAGTAATTCTCGTAATCGTAATAGCAGCAGCATCATGGCTGCTGAGAAATAAAAGTGCCCACGTGCGCTATTTGCTCTGGCTGATTGTTCTGGCCAAGTGTCTTGTGCCGCCTTTTGCAACCATCCCGCTGGCGGTCCTTCCACAGGAAAAAACCATACTGCTGTCGGAATTGGAAACGCTGCCTCCAATGATAGCCGAACCTGTGACATCAGCGCCAGCGCCGAAAGTGAGCTCGCCGACGCCGGTCGCTGTGCAACCAGGTAGAAGACTTAATATGCGCCAATGGCTGGCAATCGCTTGGATTGCTGGAGCGAGTATATTTGTCCTGGTTGCCCTAATAAAAGCGTGGCGGACTATCTGCTGGCTGCACCGGGAAAGAAGGCCACTGCTGGCAGAATTGCAGACCACCATTGAAGGCCTGTTCCACGACTTTGGGACTTTGCCCAAGCTTTGGCTGATTGAGGGCATTGGCCAGCCATTTGTTTGGGGCCTACTACGCGGCAGTATTTATCTGCCGGCTGATTTCGTCACGATCGTTGGCGCAGAGCGCCGAAAAAGCATCCTGGCTCATGAGCTATGCCATATCCTGCGTTTCGATGCGGCGGTAAATCTTATGCAGGTAATTGCTCAGGCGATATTTTGGTTTCATCCATTTGTTTGGTGGGCGAATAAAAAAATCCGTGCTGAGCGGGAGAAATGCTGCGATGAAATGGCCATCGCCCACTTAGGGGCGAAAGTCAAAGATTATAGCAGTGCAATCGTCAATATATTAGTTTCTGAGTATGAATCAACCCGGCCTGTTCCATCGTTGGCTGTAGCCGGGCCAGTGAAAAATATCGAGGAAAGGATAAAAACTATGTTAAGACCAGGAAAAAAATTCTACAAACGCCCAAGCTTAATAGCAGCAACAATCGTATCGCTTTTAGCTTTACTGATTGTCCCGACGGCTCTTGCCTTAACCACACAGGCAGCGATGCCGGAAGGCAGTCGGACCTATTACGTGGCTCAAAAGCATCCCCAGGCAAGCGACGATAACACGGGAACTGAGGACCGTCCCTGGAAGACGGCACGCCACGGCGCGATGCAACTTCAGCCCGGCGACACCCTCATCATCAAGGAAGGCTACTATTACTACTACACGGGTAAGCGCTATGAGCCAGGCATCCGCACTGCCCGCAGCGGGACAGCGGAGAAGCCGATTACCATCAAGGCACATCCTGGAGACAACGTCGTGGCCGGCAGTGTGCCGACGCCGGACACCCCTGCTGGTAACTCCACGAACCCTGCCATCGGTGCAGGCGGCGACCACGTCATCATTGATGGGTTCAGGATTTATGGCTGCGCTACGTTCTGGGGAGTGAAGGACTGCGTGCTCCGCAACTGCGAAATCTGGTCGGGCAACGATAGTGAGTTCAACGACTGCATACGCTTGGAGCATGCTGAGCGGATCCTCATCCAGAACAATATCGTCCACGATAATGACAATCGGGTGTCCATGCCAGGGTCGGGTAGCAATAGGGGCAACGCGCCGCTGCTCATGGAATACGACAGCAGGGACTGTGTGATTGAGCACAATCAGTTCTGCAACGCAGCCGGTGCGGCTATTCTTTTCAAAGACAATCCCCGGAACATGACGGTGCGATACAATCTGTTCTGGGGGAACGGTGATGGCGTGATGGGTCCTGTGCAGTGGCATGGCCAGCGCATTGTTGTCCATAACAATGTTTTCCGCGGGCTAACGGGCGCTGCCATTTGCACGCACGCTACCGACCTCAAAGGGTTTCTCGTCTTCAATAACACCTTCTTGAACAACGCAACCGACATTTCCACCTGGACTGCTGGGCACAAAGACATCCAGATTTTTAACAACATTTTCAGGCATACTATCGCCGAGCAACTTTATATGGACGTAGCGCCCCATGCGAGCGACCCCAGCCGCGACGGCGCACTGCCGAACATTACCTTATTCGACAATAATTGTTATCACGGTATGGCCGGATGGAAAGTCAATTACCGCACGGTCGCAAAAAGCCTGGAGGAATGGCGAGGCTACGGCTCTTACGGTTTCGACAAACACTCTTTTGTAGCGGACCCGAAATTCGTGGATATGGCGAAGGGTGACTTCCGGTTGAGGGTGGATTCCCCCTGCCTGGGAACAGGAAAGGACGGCCAGACTATAGGCGCCTACGTTAAGGGAACGGAGGTCATTGGCCTTGACCCAAAGATTAACGTATGGGCAAATAATCCGGTGAACGTAGATTATTCTGCGCCGTGAGGCTCTACGAAGGCGGACAGTGAAGGGCGAAAAGCTATGGTTTCACGCCTTTGCATTACCCTGACAGGAGCGGCCATAAAAGAGTGGGGGAATTTTTTACCAACAAAGGAGATGATGTGACCGCGAGGAACAATAAAGGCAAGACCTCTGTGGAAGTCGCAAGAGAAGAAGGGCAGACAGAAATCGTCGATTTGTTGCGTAAGCACGGGGCGAAGGAGTGAGTACATAAGTATATGGGTAAATGGGTAGATGAGTAAATGAGTTAGTGGAGTGGCTGTCTTTTCAATGTCTCATCTACTCATACACGCGTCTACTCATCTGCTTTTCCTGCCGCTTTTATTGCGTCGGCAAGTTTGAGTTTGCCTTCGTATAAGGCGCGGCCGATTATGACAGCGGCGGCGCCGAACTCGGCTAACTTTTTGATGTCATCTAACGTGCTTACGCCGCCCGAAGCGATAACAGGCACATCGACCGCCTCAATTAAAGCTTTTGTTCTTTCAAAGTTTGGGCCTGCCATCATTCCATCTTTAGTTATGTCGGTATATATTATCGCCGCAAGGGGCAACTTTGCTGCTTTAATGGCAAATTCCAGCAGAAGTTCAGGACTATCCTGCGTCCAGCCTTGGGTGGCGACCTTCGAGCCGCGAGCATCAAGTGACAGAACGATTTTGCCACTGAATTTTTCCGATATTTGGCTGAACCACTCGAAGTCACTTACCGCTTTAGTGCCGATTATCGCTCGTTCGACGCCAATGTCGAACAATTGTTTTATGGAAGCTTCATCGCGCAGGCCGCCACCTACTTCGATTTTCAATTTGCCGAGGGCTGCTATAGCTGCTATGGCCTGGGTATTGACCGGCTTACCGAGCCTGGCGCCATCCAGATCGACAATGTGCAGCCATTGTGCGCCTTGTGAAATAAACTCTTTGGCCTGGTCAAGTGGGTTGCTCTCGTAGGTTATCTGGCGGTCGTATTGGCCCTGAATGAGTCTGACGCATTTACCGCTGATCAAGTCAATTGCCGGTATGACGTACATCTTTTTTGTGTCTCCAGCCGAGCAAAAATGAGATTGCTTTAGCCCGTGCCGGCTTTATACTATATCAGGAGGTGAAAAATGAAAATGCAAAATACGAAATTCTGGGCGGTGTTGGCAGTGCTGGCAATGTTCCTTGTGGCGGATAGCCCCTGCTTTCGCAGGGGCAGGCTTGCCCCCGCGCAGGCGGGGGTGGCTTTTGCCGGACCGAAGAAGATGCCGGTTATCTTTGATACCGACATCTGTGACGATATTGACGACACGTGGGCACTGGTTTTGCTTCTTCAGTCGCCGCAGTTCGATGTCAAATTAGTTACCACGGAAGTGGGCAATACCGAAGCCAAAGCAAAGGTTGTAGCCAAGCTCCTGGAAATAGCCGGCAGAATGGATATTCCGATCGGAATCGGACTGCAGCAGCACAAAAAGGAGCACAGGCAAACGCTGTGGGCAAAAGATTATGATCTATCGTCTTATCGCGGCACCATTTATCGCGACGGCGTGCAGGCTATCGTTGATACCATTATGAGCTCTTCGAAGCCGATAAAGGTAATTGCCACCGGCCCGCTGCCCAATATCGCTGCGGCACTTGAGCGCGAGCCTCGGATAGCTCAGAAAGCAGAATTTGTCGGAATGCACGGCAGTATCCGCCGGGGATATGATGGTAGCGCCAAACCCAGCGCCGAATATAACGTCAAGGCCTTTGTCCAGGCCGCGCAGAAGGTCTTTACAGCCGACTGGGACATGACCATCACGCCGCTGGATACCTGCGGCATAGTCCAGCTAAAAGACCAAAAATATCAGAAAGTCCTCAATAGCACAAACGCCTTGACGCGGGCGCTAATTGAAAACTATCGGGTCTGGTACAGGCAAGGCATCCTGAACCAGCATAAGGACTTGAGCGAGGCAGAGCTCAAAAAAAAGGTTGCTGAAAAAGTTGATTCCAGCAGCACAACGCTTTTCGACACAGTGGGCATTTACTTAGCTATGTCTACCGAATTGGTGAAGATGGAAAAGCTGCCGATTGAAGTCACCGACGATGGGTTCACAAGAATCGCCGACAAAGCCAAGGTTATCAACTGCGCCACTGAGTGGAAGGATTTAGGGGCCTTTGAAGATTTTCTGGTTGGAAGATTGACGCGATGAATGTTTTATTGCGAGGTACCTGTGCAATTGATGGATGTCATTGCGAGTCCGCCGAAGGCGGACGTGGCAATCTCAACCGCCGACCGAAGGGAGATTGCTTCGCTGTGCTCGCAATGACAACCCTTCAAATCATCTTCGACAGAACACTATAGTGTGTTTGACGTACTTGAGATTTACGAGGGGCGGAAAATCAGACAAAAAAAACCTAAAATTGTGATTGTGGGCAGCGCTAATATGGACCTGGTAGTAAAGTCCGCCAGGATTCCTGCTGTCGGCGAGACTATCCTGGGCAGAGATTTTATAACGAATCCCGGCGGTAAAGGCGCGAACCAGACGGTGGCCGCGGCCAAGTTGGCAGCAGAGGTCTATTTTGTAGCAAAATTGGGCAACGATATTTTCGGGGAACAATCCTTGGCCAACTTTAAAAAGCAAGGTGTTAGCACGAAATATGTCACACGGACTAAAGAGGCTCCTTCAGGCGTAGCCTTAATTATGGTTGATGATGCCGGCAATAATGTCATCGTGGTCGCGCCAGGCGCAAACCAAAAGCTGTCCCCGCAAGATGTAAAGGCTGCTGAGCGAGAAATCACTTCAGCCGGAGCGGTGGTCGCCCAATTGGAGGTGCCACTGGAGACGGTCGAATTCGCTGCCCGGTTAGCAAATAAGGCCGGCGTGCCTTTTATTCTGGACCCTGCCCCTGCGCAAAAGCTAAGTCCGGAACTTCTTAGAACGGTGGATGTTCTGAAACCTAATGAAACTGAAGCTGGCATTCTTATGGGCATAAAGGTAACAGATCAGGATTCAGCGCAGGCAGCAGCCGAAAATCTTTTAGAACAGGGCGTAAAAGCAGTTATCTTGACGATGGGAGCCAGGGGCTTCTTGCTGGCTGAGATTGGACGGACCGAATTTGTCCCTGCTATCAAGGTAAATGCGGTTGATGCTACCGCTGCAGGCGATGCTTTTACCGGAGCTCTGGCAGTCGGCCTGGCCCAAAGGCAAGGGCTTCTCGAAGCAGCTTGTTTTGCCAACTATGTGGCAGCTTTATCCGTCACCAGGATCGGAGCACAGTCTTCCATGCCGAGCGGACAAGAAGTGGAAAGCTTTATAAGACAGAGGCTGCAGGGAGTGAGAAATGAGAAACTGTAAGAGATCGGTTGCCAGTGTAATTGTTGTGTGCCTTGCAGTTTTGGGCGTGTTTTTAACCGGTTGCAAGCGGCAGGATGCAGGCATACCAAAAATTGCTCTGGTGATGAAATCGCTGGCCAACGAATTTTTCAAGACGATGGCCGAAGGTGCCCGTACCCATCACGATGAGCACACTGACGAATACGAACTCAATGTGGTTGGCATGAAAAATGAACTGGATGTCGCTGAGCAGATACGGTTAGTTGAGTTGATGATAGGCCAGCGCGTGGACGCCATAGTGATTGCCCCTGCCGATTCCAGAGCCCTGGTGCCGGTTTGTAAGCGAGCAATGGATGCGGGAATTATCGTGGTCAACATTGATAACAAGTTCGATGAGATTGCGCTGGCGGATAAGGGCGTCAAGATTCCGTTTGTCGGGCCGGACAACCGCAAAGGCGCGCGACTTGCCGGTGAATACCTGGCTAAAAAACTGAAAGCCGGCGACGATGTGGCAATTATCGAAGGAGCACCCAATACCTTCAACGGAACCCAGCGCAGACTTGGCTTCGAGGATGCGATGAAGTCGGCAGGCATGAATATAGTGGCCTCCCAATCGGGCTATTGGGAAATGGAAAAGGCTAATCAAGTCGTATCCGGCATCATCATCGAGCATCCTGCCCTTAAAGCGGTTCTCTGCTCTAACGACAGCATGGCTCTCGGAGCTTTGGCTGCGCTTAAAGCCGCGGACAGAGCTGATGATGTCTTAGTTGTCGGCTTCGATAATATCTCAGCGGTGCAAAAATTGCTCAAGACTGGAGAAATCGTTTGCACCATCGACCAGCACGCCGACAAATTAGCGATATATGGCATCGAGTATGCCCTTGGAATGCTCAAAACCGGTGCTGCTCCAGTTGACAAAGAAACTCCAGTCGATCTTATCACAGCGGAAATTCTCAAATGACCGCTCCTACCGGCAAAATGCTGCTGGAAGTTTGTCAGATCAGTAAGTCATTTCCAGGTGTGCAGGCCTTATCCGGCGTGGACTTTGACCTGGCGGAAGGTGAAGTTCACGCTCTGGTGGGTGAAAACGGCGCGGGCAAGAGTACGCTGACACGGATTATAGCCGGTCTGGAAAGGCCTGACTCCGGCAGAATGCTCCTTTACGGGCGGCCGTTTCAGCCGCAAAGTAAAGCCGATGCCGAAGCGCACGGCATCAGAATGGTGATGCAGGAGCTGCACTTGATTGGCAACCTTACGGTCGCGGAAAACATTTTCATCGAGAAACTGCCCAATCGGTTCGGGGTGATTAACTATCAGCAGCTTAATGCCGACGCCCGTGAAATAATGCAGCAGGTGGGTCTGGCTGATGTTGATCCCTCGGCGCCGGTCAGAACCTTAGGTATCGGCCAGCAGCAGATGGTCGAGATCGCTGCTGGGTTGTCGCAGCGCTGCCGACTTCTGGCGCTGGACGAGCCGACCGCATCGCTGACCGACAAGGAGATAGAACTTCTGTTCGCGCAAATAGGCAAACTCAAGGCTGCCGGCGTCGGCATTATTTATATTTCGCACCGCATTGAAGAAGTTATGCGCATTGGCGACCGCGTCACCGTGCTCAGGGATGGAAAGGTGATTGCAACGCGTGCAACCGGCGAGCTGGGCATAGATGAGATTATCCGGATGATGGTAGGGCGAGACCTGGACAGCCGTGGTCTGCGTCACCGCGGCAAAGTCGGCGATGTGGCCCTTGGCGTTGTGGGGCTTTGCTTAGGCGATAAAGTTAAAGATGTTAGTTTTCAGGTGCACCGCGGCGAAATACTCGGCTTTGCAGGATTGGTTGGCTCCGGGCGCACCGACACTATGCGGGCACTATTCGCAGCGGACTGCCCAGAGGCCGGTGAAATTTATTTACATGGCTCAACTGAGCCGGCTAAAATCCACAAGCCAAGCGATGCGGTTCGCAACGGCATAGCTTTCTTGACCGAGGACCGCAAAGAGCAGGGGCTGCTTTTGCCGCTATCGGTGCGGGTAAATATTTCGCTGACGCGGTTGTTGAATGTCAGTCGGTTCGGCTGGATAAGCACGTCGCGCGAGCGGCAGGTCGCGGATGAGTACGGCACCGCTTTGGCGGTTCGCTATTTGTCTGTGGAGCAGCCCTGCAGTCAATTGAGCGGCGGCAACCAGCAGAAGGTCGTCATTGCAAAATGGATTTATAAAAATTCCGATATCCTGATTTTTGATGAGCCGACACGCGGCATTGATGTCGGCGCGAAGTTTGAAGTATATCGGCTGCTGGCAGAACTTGCTGAGAAAGGAAAAGCCGTTATCTTGGTCTCGTCGGACCTGAAGGAGCTTATGGTGGTTTGCGACCGTATTGCGGTAATGTCTGCCGGGCGGCTGGTAGCCACCTTCGGTCCGGACCAGTGGAGCGAGGAGAAAATCATAGCGGCTGCTTTCAGCCAATATGTTGGCGCCGCGCAGGCATCAACCTACGGTAAAACCGCAGGCTAAATATTTAGCCCCGCGTTTGGCGCGGGGTTGCGGCTGATGAACAGAAGAGTAATAGACCTGCTGATTTTTTTGAAAGATTACCTCGGCATGGCCGTTGCACTGGCTGTGCTGCTGGCAATATTTGGCATTTTTGCAGAGAATTTTTTTACGCTCACAAATTTCAAGACCATTGCCAATCAAATTCCTGATAAGACAATTGTGGCGGTGGGGATGACATTTGTGCTGATAATAGCCGGAATTGATCTATCGGTGGGGTCAGTGCTGGCTCTGGCCGGCGCAGTGCTGGGCGTTTGTCTGGTTCAGCGAGGTTTATCTCTTGCTGCTGGCATTGCTGGGTGTTTAGGGGTCGGCATTGCCTGCGGCGCGGCTAATGGATTGATGGTCATAAAATGGAGGTTGCCATCTTTTATTGTTACGCTGGGCATGCTGGAGGTCGCCCGAGGCGCTGCATATTTGGTCACTGGCTCGGAAACCATTTACATTGGCAGGGCGGTGGGCGTAATCGCTGGCACCTCGATTCTGGGTCTGTCACTTCCATTTGTTCTGGCAGTGCTGATCGTGGTAGCGGGGCAGTTTGTATTATCGCGGAGTGTTTTTGGCCGATATATGATTGCTATCGGCACAAATGAAGAGGCCGTGCGGCTTTCGGGAATAGACCCTCGGCCGATTAAACTTGCGGTTTTTGCTCTATCCGGCTTTTTGACATCGGTAGCTGCGGTCATAAACACTGCCCGGATGGAAGCGGCCAACCCCAATGCCGGAGAGGGTTTGGAGCTTGAGGCGATTGCTGCTGTGGTCATCGGCGGCACGAGCCTTATGGGCGGTCGCGGCTCGGTGATAAGCACATTTTTCGGGGTACTGATTATTGCGGTGCTCGGGGCCGGCCTTACCCAGATGGGGGCACAGGAACCCACAAAACGCGTCATTACAGGCTGCGTCATTGTAGCAGCCGTCATCCTGGACCACTATCGCCATCGCATTCGAGGACCCCGCAAAAAAGCATAGCCCAACATCTTAAAAATCGGCTTTTTCACAGATGTTTACTTGACAAATCCTGGCTGATCCTGGATAATTCTAAAATAAACTTGAAAACTTGAAGGCGGAGGATATGCTATGCGCCTGCTTGTAAAACAAAAGGACGGTCAGACGAAAGAATATCAATTCGTTGAAGGTCCCATTTCTATTGGTAGGGCAGCCGACAGCCACGTTTTTTTGCCCGACAGAGCCGTGTCAAAAAAGCACGCCACGATATTTGTCGCTGATAATGGCAAATGGATGGTCCAGGATTTGGATTCGGCTAACAAAACCTTCTTAAATGGTGAGCCGATCCACAAAGTTGAAATCAAGACCGGCGATTGTCTTTGCATAACTAATTTTACTATTGAAATTCATCTGGAAGATGAGGCCGTCGTTGAGGAGCCTGCTGAGCTTGAAGACACAACTAATCTGGAAGCTGCGTTGGCGACACCGCCACACGAGATCGTAGTTAGAAAACCCGATGCGGGGCACGCACCGGCGATGCGGCTGCCGGCTAAAAGATTGACGGATTTTTCTCAGGCCACGGAGGCTATCGCCGGGGCCAACACTATCGAAGAGCTGTTGCTAACCCTGTTAGATGTCACATTGAAGCAATTCAGCGCATTTCACGCCTGGTGTGCATTGAGGGAGCAGCCGAGCGGCCCGATGACATATCACGCAGGCAAGAGACGAGACGGCCGAGCGGTAGAGCTAAGCCAGATAAAGCTCAGCGACAAAATCAATCAAGCAGTTGAAAAAGGGCAGGCCTTAGTTCTGCCGAGGGTTGCAGCGGATATAGAGGAAAAGGAGAGAATACGCTCGGCGATGATCGCCGCGATCAGGCGGCCCGTTGGCTGCTTCGGGGTTTTGTACGTCGACAACGTCATGATACACGAACACTATAGTCTGAGCGATCTGGACTATCTGATGCTGCTGGCAATGCACACCGCGGCTGTGCTAAAAAAACTTCTAAAGGAGTAGGTTAAAGCGCTAAACCGAGAGCGTAAAAGTTAAAGCTAAATCCGCCGTACGTCTGGCGGATAAAAGCGTAAAACTAAGGTTTTCCACAGTTTTTCGTTTTACGCTTTACACTTTTAGCTTCCTTTTCTGCGGATTTTTTTACAGATTTTTCGGGGGTTGTCTTTCGTCCGAAAATGTGCGGTTCCAATCATCTATTATTTTGGCCGTGTGCGCCGGTATTCACGCTCTGCAAAAAAGTGATAAAAGCTAATGCCAAAATAGCCGACATAATAAAGGCAAAGTTGAGATTCTTTGCTCAGATTGGCAACAGTCGTGTGCGCGTCCACGCCGCTGACGGCCATAAAGACAAAGAATACGATAGCACTAAAAGGTAATGGAGAAAGCTATGAAGATGTTGGAAATCAAAGAAAAAGCCAGAGGCCTTGGAATAACCCCTGGAAAAATGAAAAAGGCTGATCTTATCCACGCTATTCAAACAGCAGAACGCAACAGGCCGTGTTTTGGCACATCAAACGGTCAGTGCCCATATACCAACTGCTGTTTTAGGGAAGATTGCCTCAAAATGCGTGTCTTGAGTCCGGCTTCGTGCTAATGTTGACGTGCTGATGTAGAGAACGTCCCAGATGCTCCGGCCTCACGGCTGGGGGCTGCCTAAGATTGATTCTGCAGTTTTCCAATAGAACAGGCACCTTAGTATGTCGGCTTCTGATCAGCCTGCAACAGCGGTGCATAGGTGTCGGGCATACGGTCGCGTGGGCCGATCGAACGCCAGTAGCCTACCCAGCTAAGCATTTCGCGGCAATTTAAGTCAATCTCTGTCCAGAAAACTCCCTGTTTTCCTCCGCTACTGGCCAGGATTCTACCCATGGGGTCGATGATAAGACTGTTGCCGTCGTACACAGAAGGGACCATGTAAACTCCGTTGTCCCGGGCCCGCACACGAAATACGGTTTCGCCATTGACACATCCACCCTCATCTGGCAAGGTATTGCCCCAGGTCGGAGCGAAGATGATTTCTGCACCCTGCAGGGCGAAGATTTCTTCCGGCTCGGGAAAGAACCAGTCATAGCATATTTGAATCGCAATCGTTCCGAAGTCGGTGCGAAAGACCGGATAAGAATTGCCGGGCGTGATTCCCTTGTTCCATTCTTCGCGGGGCAGATGCACTTTGCGATATTTGCCAGCCAACAGCCCATCGCGGTTCAATAATACCGCGGTGTTATAGATTGAGTCGTCCTCAAGCTCGGTTAGACCGGCGACAACCCAAATCTTGTTTCTTCTGGCTGCCTCACCGAGTTGCTGGGTGCAACGGCCTGGGATTGGCTCAGCGCAGTCTTTGACGGAGCAGTCTGTGCCGACCAGAGTAATTGCTTCGCCCAGGCAAACGATGTCCAGGCCCAATTTACCGGCCAGGTCGATCTGCTCACAGAAAATCTTTAGATTGTTCTTTGGCGTGCTGTTTCTGGGCCGAAGGTACACGGTGCCAACTTTGACTTTGCGGCAAGGGCGATCAGGTGCTGGTCGCAGACTTACCCGTTTCCAGAGCACCGAACCGCTGCCGGGCCATTTTACCTCCAGAGAAAGTTGTGCCCCGTCAGCCTCTTTAGGTGCAACCAAGACGTCTTTGAACTGACCCAGATCACCGTTGATTACCGGGCCTCGCGCGAGCATCCCGGCAGGATGAATCAGATTGCCGCGACAGGTCCAACTGATACGCACCAGCACGCAGCGATAGGCAGCAGTGATGTTCTGCAATCGGCAAGTTGCCTCGATGGCATAGGTCTGTCCGCCCTGGATGTTTTTGATTTCCTGTACGACACCTCCCACAGCATAGGGATTTGATGGTGCTTCGATTAGAAGCCCACTAGCAGAGCCTTTTATAGCGCAGGCTGCTCTTTCCCAGACCGGCATCCAGATAGACCAGTGCGCAGGGAAGTTCCCGTTTTCAGATAGTGCAAATGTAGGATTTGATACAAGTTCGTCGGACTGGCTGCTATGGGCCAGATTAAAGCAGCACAGGATAGCTACAGCGCAAACAATTAGAACACATTGCTTTCTACAAATAGTCATCGTTGTTCCTCCTGATAATGGTGTTCCAACCGCGAACTGGAAACACACTGATCGTTTTTACTTTCCGCTCGGCATTATACGTTCTAACTGCCTGCATTGAAAAGCTCTGTCTAAACCGGGTTATTGTGTACTGCTCGGCTTAAGCACAATGGTCGAATTCTAAAATCTATGGTGTAATTCACCCGTTGGGTCTTGCTGGGCAGAGTTTGCACACTTTTTGCTGTTCACTCTGTTCATATCTATGTTGTTTTTTGTAAACATTTCACAAATCATGCTGACTCTAAGGAATTTGTGATACCTTGTCATGTGAAAATAGGCTCCATAGGGATTCTCGTTGTTGCCAAAAAGCAACGCACTGTTAAAACACAAAAGATAAGCATTTTGGCGGGTTAATCTCAGACATTTGCGCTTAATTGTTTCAGGTGCAAGCTGTTATGTAGGCAGGCAGGTCTATTGTGTGTAGCCTCGGCCAGTTCTTGGCATAACTTTTGCAAACTACCTATTTTGTGATTGTGCGAAGTAGTTACATGGGCGGAACATCCTAAACTTATGATATTATTGAGGAGGAGGAAGATGGCTCCGCCCTTTTTGGTAGCAATCCAGAGTCGGTATCGCCAGACTTAACGGTGTGGCAGAGCCGATTCGGATCAATATAATTTACGGAGTCGCTCCGGAGGAGGGTCGACTCCGTTTTTGTTTGCGCTGAAAAACATTCTTTCTCTTTCTCCGTGATTGCACGCACAAAAGTTGCAAAAGCCATTGCTTTTGTTGGCAGATTGTGGTAGCATCCATGCAGAACAATTCAGGGAGGGCCTCATGTAGAAAGGAGCTGGGAAATCCGAAGCAGATAAAGATTGTACGTCCGGCGTTGTTTTAGTCACAAGACTAACTCGTCTTGTCCCAGGCGAACACGTCAGTGGATCTATCCGTATCGTGAGGGTAAAGGTCAAAACAGTAAGTTGCAGCTCAAAAATTTATAGGGGAACAGTCAAATGAAAAGACCAAAAGACAAGTCATCGCTCGCACAAATGGTTCACCATAACAGATTCATGCGTAGAGTTGCGGATATCATGCGCAAGCCTTCTGGGCGCAGCGGAAAATATCGTTGGTTAATAATATGGGTGTTTCCGATTATTGGTTTATTGTCTTTGATCTGGTTTTTGATTCGGGTGGTGCCGAAGCCTTCCCGGGCCGCATATCCATGCCAGCGGGTGGCGGCTCCTTTGGCGGGCAGTTTCCTCGCCTGGGTTGCGGGCCTATTTGGCTCAACGTTGGCTTACCGTAAGGCCAGGCGATTGTTTCATCAATCCCGGTATGTGATAGCGGGCATTTGCATTTTTGTGGCTGTCGCAGCGGTATGGTGGTCCCTCAGCACCACTGGCAGCAACCCTGTCAACGCTGCATTTGTTCCAAGCGATCCGCCTAACAGTCCGATAGGCGTAGCCAAAGGCATTTATCCCGGCCGTGTCGTATGGGTACGAGACCCTGATGCGACCAGTTGGGACGGCTCCACCGGCAGATGGTGGGAAGATGATAACACTAATCAGGATGTCGTTGACTATATGGTATCAAAAGCTATCCAAACTCTGACTGGACAGCCAAATAATAAAGATGCGTGGGATGCGCTTTTTAGACATTTCAACCGCACAAAGGGCTTTGGTGACATCGGCTACCAGGATGGAGAAAAGGTCGTCATCAAGATTAATATGAATCAAGATTCCGGCGGCGCGTGGGGACCGGCTGCTGGTATGCCCAGTCCTCATGTGATTTACTCGTTTCTGACTCAACTTATAAAGGTAGTTGGAGTGCCCGGCTCGGCGATTACCATCTACGATGCCTCTCGTTACATCGGCGACCCGATTTACGACGAGGTCAGAAGCAACCCTGACCCGAATTTTCAAAGCATCACGTTCGTAACCAGCAGCACACGCAACGGACGTATCGGGGCAACTCCCGACACCGCTAATCCGGTCTACACCCAGGCTGGAACTGCTTACCTGCCCCGTTCTGTTACTGCCGCCAAATATCTTATCAACATGGCGCTGCTTCGGCCTCATACGCTTTACGGCATCACATTGTGTGCAAAGAACCACTTTGGCTCGGTGTACTTTACTGCAAACGGCTGGACGCCCTCGCCGCTGCACAATTATGGCGGTCGAACCAGGCCTATGAACACATACAACTGCCTGGTCGAGCTGAATGGGCATAGACATCTATCTGGAAAGACCCTGCTGTATTTTATTGACGCGCTGTATCCGGCAGTGCATCAAAGCGGCAATGTGATAAAGTACGCTTCTTTCGGCGATGACTGGTTCTCCAGCGTGCTTGCTTCGCAGGACCCGGTCGCTATCGATTCGGTTGGACTGGACTTTATGCGAAATGAGCCAAGATGCACTGATGTGACCGGATACCCCGAGAATTATCTGCACGAGATGGCACTGGCAGATAATCCTCCATCGGGGACGTTTTATGATCCAGAGAAAGACGGGGTGCGTTTAGTCAGTCTGGGCGTTCACGAGCACTGGAATAATGCCATAGATAGACAGTATTCCCGCAATTTGGGAACCGGCAACGGCATCGAACTGGTGAAACCATCTTTTACCAGTCCTGACGGACGCGTGCAGAATACAACTGCGGGCAAAAGATACGATTGTATCAGGTACGCCATTGCGGAAGCTAACCCGGGCGATCAGATAGTAGCCAGCCCCGGCATCTATCACGAAAGCATAAGTTTTGGCGGCAAAAACCTGATAGTCCGGTCGCTGGACCCTAACGACCCGAAGGTGGTAGCTGCTACCGCCATTAACGCCAGCGCTACGGCAGTGGCCTTTTCGGGCGGTGAAAATATTAGCTGTGTGCTTGCAGGCTTTACAATTACTGATGCAAACACGGCAATTTATGCCTCGGGTGCCTCGCCCACCATCACCAACTGCAAGATTGTGGCAAACCAAGGCAGTGGAATCAAATTGCGTGAAAGCTGCAATCCAACGGTCACTAACTGCATCATCGCCAACAACGCAGGCTCCGGTATCGAGATGGAGGCACCGCGAACCGGACGCGTCGTGAAGTACAACTACGCTACGATTACCAACTGTATCATTAGCGGAAACGAACAGTGCGGCGTCCGAGGCGATATGCCAACGGTGGTCAACTGCACTATTGTCGGAAACCGTCAGCACGGCATTTCCGCATTCCAACCGACAGTTACCAACTGCATCGTATATTATAATGGCCCTGACAGCGGTTTTGCTCAGATAAGTAGTGCCTCTGCCGCCATAGCGTACAGCAATGTGCAGGGTTCTTGGCCTGGTGCTGGCAACGTAGATGTGGACCCGCGGTTCGTTGTGCCAGGCTATTGGGCAGACCCTACCAAACCTACCGTTCCTGTCCAGCCAGGCGACCCCGCTGCGATTTGGACGGGTGGCGATATTCATCTTCGGTGGGACTCAGCCTGCATCAATGCCGGCGACCCCAATTTTGTCGTCACGGTGGCTGCCAAAGATATTGATGGCGAACCGAGAATAATCGCAGGCCGGGTGGATATCGGCTGTGACGAAGTCGGAGAAAAGCAGGCCGATTTCAGCCGAAATGGAATAATTAGTATCGAGGATGTGGCGGTATTTGTTCAAACTTGGCTAAGTGGTCCCAGCGAGCCAAAGTGGAACGCATTGTGTGACCTCTATGAAGACCAGTTTATAGACCTGGCAGATTGGGCTGAACTTGCTAAAGATTGGCTCTGGCAGGCAGACTGGTAAAGTGCCTAAAATTTTGAGTGCCTAAAGTGCCTAAAATTTGCTCACTTTAGCTCACTTAAGCAAAAAATATGCTTCAATTGGTGCGGGGCAAGTCGTATAATCACCGCGTCATGGAGCGAGCAGCTTATAGAATTATCGACGCCAATTTCAACCGGGCGCGTGAGGCGGTGCGGGCGATAGAGGATTTTTGCAGGTTCGCCCTGAATTCAGCGGAACTTTACGAGCGGGCAAAACGACTCCGGCATGAGCTTTCTGCTGCGATTGATAAACTTGATGCCGGGCGATTGCTGTCAAGCAGGGATACGCTCGGCGATGTCGGCGTATTTAGCGTTCAGCGTTCAGCGGACAGCGTTCAGTGGACAGGTTTCCTCCACGCTCCACGCTCTATGCTGTATGCTAACTTTAAGCGTCTGACCGAGGCGTTGCGGACGCTTGCCGAGGTGACGCGAGCTGAAAATCTGCCCATATCTGAGGCCATCGAAAAGCTACGATACGACGCTTACACGCTCGAAAAAGATATCTTTTTGTTCAGCGAGCCTGCTGCAAAATTCAAGCCGGTCGAGCTGTATGTAGTAATCAGTAGCAGTTTGCCCGCAGACATTATTTTCTTAACGCACCGATGTGTAGCTGGCGGTGTCGACTGCATTCAATTGCGGGCGAAGGACATCGCTGACGACACGCTATTTGCCGTTGCGGTGGAGTTTGTAAAAGTTTGTAAAGACGCCGATATCCTTAGCATAATAAATGACCGGGTGGATGTCGCGGTTGCCGCTGGCGCTGATGGAGTGCACTTAGGCCAAAATGATTTGCCAGTTGAGCAGGCTCGCAAGCTCCAGTTGGCACCGCTGATCATTGGCAAAAGCACCCATAATCTTTCGCAACTACGAGCGGCTTGCCGGGCAAATCCTACTTATGTCAGCCTGGGACCTGTTTTTTCGACCGGCACCAAGCCAGGCGCCGAGTTGGTGGGCCTTGATTATGTCATAGAGGCGGCAAAAGAGCTCGCCGACACCGGCATTGCCAGCGTGGCCATCGGCGGTATCACGCTGGACAATGTTGAAAAAGTGTTGCAGGCTGGTGCCATGTGCGTTGCGGTTTGCTCCGCCGTGACCGAGGCAAAGGACCCCACCGCCGCCTGCCGGGCGCTGAAAGAGAAGATCGCTGCCTTCAAAAAAGGTAAAACTTAACCATCCATTTGCGAGGACAAGAAATGATTAAATCCAAGCGTTCAGCCTATTTTGTGGCTATAGGTTTGTTTATTTTGTGCTCAGCTTTTAGGAGTCAATCTCAAACGCTGTGGGACTTGGCAAACCAAAACAAGGAACTTTTGAAGATCGCAACTTTGTTTACGGCACAAAATGTGCGTGACTACCTGGTCAGTGACCAGGGCATAAATAATGCTATGGATTGGTGCAAAAAGACCGGCGTGACGCACGTCTTTATCGAGAGCTACAGAGATGGATATACTGCCGATAGAAAAACTCTGGAAAACGCCCGTGACAGGTTCAAAAAAGAAGGCTTCGAGGTCTCAGGCTGCGTGACAACCACAGGGATCGGCAAAACCTCAACCGGCTGGCGGGGCATCTCATGCTACTCCGACCAGCCTACTCAAGACCAGCTTCAAAAAATCTTCGAATACACTGCGGCAATCTTTGATGAGATTATGATTGACGATTTTCTTTTTACCGATTGCCAGTGTCAAGAATGTATCAAAGCTCGGGGTGATAAACCCTGGCCAGATTACCGCTGTGAGCTTATGAATAGAATGGCCCGCGAAAAAATCTTAGGCCCTGCAAAGAAAGTCAATCCAAATGTCAGAATCATAATCAAGTACCCGCAATGGTACGATGACTTTCACAATCGCGGTTACCAGGTCATCCAGCAAACCGCGGCCTACGACAGAATTTGGGTTGGTACGGAAACGCGTGATTATGATAATCCACGCTGGGGTAGAAAGGTTCAATATGAAGCCTACTACATTATGCGCTGGCTCGGCGAAATCGGCGGCGAAAAGACAGGCGGCGGCTGGTTCGACCCGTTCGGTACAACCGAGAATACCTACGTAGAGCAGGCCCGCCAGACTGTCCTGGCAGATGCCAAAGAGATGCTGCTATTTTGTTACGGCTCACTTTTACGAGATACTGGACCGGCAAACGTCGAAAAACTGCGGACTGAGATTCCGGGTTTATTTCAATTGGCCAGGCTCGTGCGAGATAAGCCTATCAAAGGCATCCTTGCACCAAAGCCGCCAAATAGCGATGCTGATGGTGAACAATATGTATTCGATTTCGTTGGAATGTTGGGCTTGCCGCTTGTGCCCACGCCTGAAGTCGATGCCGATGCCAAAGCAGGATTCTTCGCGGTTCACGCACTGAAAGACCCGAGGTTTTCAGACAAACTCAAAAAGATGCTCGAAGCTAAAAAACCCGTGCTAATAACTGATGGGCTTGCAAATCGTTTGGCCGGTGTCAATTTAGACGGTAAAAATCTAACAATTCTATCGGTTAAAGGAAATCCTCATAATCTGCTCAAACTGGCCCGCGAAGAGCTTAAACCTATGCGGGATAAATTGCTGGCGCCTTTTGGAATAAAATTTGATGCCCCCAATAAAGTGGCCTTATACTTGGTCGGCGACGATTGTCTGGTTCTGGAGAATTTCAATAATGAACCGGTCGATGCAGTTCTGGAATTTTCACGTTCTGTCAAGGCACAAAAGGCATTGGTTTTGCCACCCGAAGCAAGCGCTGAAGTTTTGTGCAGCGGCGGTAAGTTGGAATTCTCCAAAATAGCACCGCGTACTTTAGTGGCGGTGCAGTATTAAAGGAGGCAAGAATGAGTGCGCGAAATAATGGCAGTTGTATTTGGCTGGCGTCATTTGTGGTTGTCGCGTTGGCGGCTGTAGTTAGCGTAGAGCATATAGCGTACAGCGCACAAATTTCCTCTACGCCCCACGCCCCGCGCTATACGCTAACATTTTACTATCCGTGGTATGGCGTGCCCGAGGGACCTGGAGGTGCTGGCAAGACGGTGCACTGGGGACGTATCGATGCAGCCAACAAAAATATCGAGGCAAGTACTCACTACCCTGCGCTTGGGGCCTATGATTCGCATGACCCGAACGTGATAGACCAGCACTGTCGCTGGGCCAAAAAAGCTGGCATCGATGCGTTCATTGTCAGTTGGTGGGGGCACAACGATTTCACCGACCGGGCGATGGCAAAGATTCTTGATGGCTGTCAGCGTCACGGACTTACTGCCTGCATCTACTATGAAACTGTGCCCAAGCCGCGGACAGTCGAGACGGCGGCGCAAGATATAATCAAAGTCCTCGAGAAATACGGCAAACATCCCGCCCATCTGCAGGTAGCTGGCAAGCCGGTCGTGTTTGTTTATGGTCGTACTCTGGGCGAAATTGGACTTCCAGCTTGGGCTAAGGCTGTCGAGCTAATCAACAAGGGCTACCAGCCGGGCGTCACAGCGATTGGCGACCGGTTTAGCCAAGAAGCAGGGCGAATTTTTGATGGGCTGCATACATATAATACTGCTGGCTCACTTCGCGGCTTATCTGTTGACGATGCCCGCGCCTGGGCAGCTAAGACATATCCATCCTGGGTGAAAATAGCAAAACAGACGGGCAAAATAAGTGCTCTGACGGTGATTCCCGGCTACGACGATATGAAAATCCGCAAGCCTGGTCTTGCTGTGCAGCGCTACGAAGGTGCTCTTTATTGCGCTCAATGGGAAGAGGCGATAAAGACTGACTCGCACTGGATTCTGGTTACCAGCTTCAATGAATGGCACGAGGGCAGCGAAATTGAACCATCGTTGGAATACAAAGAGCAGTATATCGAGCTTACCGCGAAGTATAGTGGACAGTTTAAGTCGAAAAAGCCATGATTGTAAAACAAAGATATAATCGCGTGTGGCTGGTACTTTTGTGCGTATGCTGGTCCACACTTTCGATGGCCCAGGAGCTGCCTGAAAAACCGCCCGGCAAGTTTTTTCCGCTGTCCCTTGCCGACCATAAAAACGCCGACTCATTCAAGCAGGGTCAGCCGATTGTTGGGGCTACCTATTTCTACTGGTACGATATTGAAACTAAGAGTCACATTGTCGACGGCGACGGCACAGATGCGCTCACCACTCACCCCGCTGATATGCAGGGCATAAGTTACAAGCGAGCGTCCTGGCACAAAACGCAGCTCAGTGACATGATTGCAGCCGGCATAGATTTTTTGATGCCGGTCTTCTGGGGCGTGCCGGGCAAATATGACAACTGGAGTTTTGTAGGCCTGCCGCCGTTGGTCGAGGCTCACGATGCCCTGAAAGCAGAGGGTCTGGCGCCGCCGAAGATTGGCATGTTTTACGATACCTCGATACTTCAGTGGAATAGCTTCAATAAGGATGGAACAAATTACCACGTTGACCTAACCACGGACTTTGGGAGAGAATGGTTTTATACGCCGGTACGGGACTTTTTCAGTCTGATTCCGCCTTCCAAATGGGCACGCATAGACGGCAAGCCGATCGTCTTTCTATACGCTGTGGCCTTTGCCAAAAAACAGGATAAAAATCAGCTTGATTACGTAAGGGACCGATTCAAGAAAGACTTCGGCTGCGGCCTTTTTCTTGTCAAGCAGCCTCAATGGTTGGGCCAAGCCGACGGCGTCTATTCCTGGGGTGCGGCAGTGAATGGGCCTGTTATTGATAAGCAGGTTGCTGCCGTTGGTCCAGGATATGACCACAGCGCCGTGCCTGGACGGTCACCGCTCATAGTAGAACGTCGCGATGGCAAAACATATATTGACCGCTGGGTAAAATTGCTGCAGCTTGACCTGGCGAATAGGCCCTGGATGGTGCACGTTGAGACCTGGAACGAGTGGCACGAAGGCACAGACATCGCCCACTCCCGCGAGTATGGGCGAAGCTACATCGTGCTGACGAAACTTTTCGCCGATATGTGGCGGACAAAAACCTGCCTGCGGATTCAGGGGACTTATCCGGACGCCAATCCTGGATCGAAAATTGACAATTAAAAAAGCGGCAACCGCGCGGCACCAACATTCAACGTGCAGCCAAAACCTTAATACTCACTGAGTTGCTGACGACTTGAACTCCTTCCAGAGAAAAAGCGACGTGAATTATGTGCCTGCCGGGCGTTATTTTGATGCCGAATTGCTCATGCAGCGCAATTGGGATGTCGTCAAATTGAACGCCCGGAGCTAACGGCCATAGAGACCCATCAATCATAATAGGATTTGGCCAATGATACCACTTGCCATCGAACTGGATTCTGCATATCTGTTGGATGTGCGATGGCGGAAATGCAAACATTCGCCTGCCATTATTTTTTATGTCTATTTTGAAAGTGGGCGTTTCGCCCGTTTGCCAAACACGTTTGTCGGGCCGCAACCGGCACTGGAGGCCCTCATCCACTTCGCCCCAGGTTGGCTCAGCCCAGGCGTATCTATCCTGTGATGGCATTGCTTCCCACAACGGCGTTTTGCAGCTCTGGCCGGTGAGAAAAGCCAGCAAAAGAGTTATCCCGCATATACTTCTTTGGGCTGTCATGCCCGGTTCCTTTTGCTTTGTTGGCAGAGAAGTAACCGTCGCAGTATTATATGCACAAGGGTAAAGAAAGACCATCAGCAAATAGTGCTTAAAGTGTCTTAAAATGCCGGAAATACCGCGGCAGCAAAACAGAGCTTCGAGCGAAACCATATTGAGTTTATTTGTACATTCAAGTGAGGTTTTCTACAAATTATCCACGACCAATCAGATTTTTTGACAAACCGGTGTAAATTCGCATAAAATCGGGCACAATAAACCTTCCGGACCAATCTTTGGCTTTAGGTTTATCGACATTTCTTATAATCGGTGTAACCTTTTATTATTGAGGCAGTTACAGCACTTTGGTTGGTAACTTGTGTTTTCTTGCCTGGGAATGGGAATATGCGGCAGCGTTTCCGCGGCTATTTCCGGCAGTTTCTGGGCGACCTCGGTGGATGGGCCTCCAGTTATCAACAGGTTATCCACATTACCCAGGCTTTTGGTGTGCAGGTGATAAAGAGCGGCTGATAGTTCGGGCGATATTTAGCTATGGGTTTTATCCAGGGTTCTTCTGTCGCATCCAATCGGTTGCCATAAGAATTAGGTCCTTGTACAATCAGCACTATGAAACAGCGGCTTATCGCTATCGGTGAATCGCTCCACGCTTCTATACCTGAAATGGGCAGGGTGATGAGGGAGTTGAGCAGTCTGGGGCCGGATGCGTACTCCGCCCCCAGCAAGCATTTGGACTGCATCAGGGCACTGATTGAGTCGCAAGCTGCTGGTGGCGCCAATTATATAGCGGTCAATCTTGACGCATTTGGCGAAGACGAGCCTCAAGTTGCTATTGATATGATGCGCGAATATGTCACACTGGTACGAAAGTGGGGCGGGGGCGTGCCGGTTTGTATCGACAGCAGTAACGGTGACGTTCTGATAGCTGGTCTAAAGCAGTGGTATAATACGGCTGAGCGCGTAAAGGTACCACTTCTGAATTCGGTCAAGATTTATACGATGGATAATATTCTGCCACTAAAAAAGGATTTTGACTTTGCCTTTGTCGGGCTTTTGCTCAGCGAAAAGGCCTCGGCTGGTCTGGGCACCTCAAATTCGGTTGCCCAGATGCACGAGTTGGCGAAGCAGATTTTCCATGTGGCGGTTGGACAACACGGCTTCAAAAGCGAGGAGATTTTCTTCGATCCGATGGTCTTTCCGCTGGCGATAGATATGCCGATGGAGCCGGGCGTGCCGGGCTATACTTACCGAACATTCCAGACCATAAAAAAGATAAAGGCCGACCGGCAGATGCAGGACGTGCACTGTGTCCTTGGTGTGAGCAACTGCGCTGCCGATTTGCCCGGACGGAAGATTGGTGTTTGCAGGGCATACCTCGCAAAGGCGATGGAGCATGGCCTTGATGCAGCGATTGTTAATGTTGCGCACCGGTACGGGCAGGTTGAGCCGGCGCCGGATCTTCTGGAACTGGTTGACGCCTATGCAAAGATGGACGGTACGCTGGAGAAAACCAACAGAGCGGTGGAGTTGATGAGCAAATTCTGCCGGGATCTGCGAAAGTCAACTGAGTGACTCATGATCAGAAGTCAGAGGTCAACAGCCTCTATCCTCGGTTTTCTGTTTTCAGTTTAACGGCCTTTACAACATAAGCAGGCTGACGGCCATTATCAACATGCCCAAGGCTATGCCGAAGATCACCAGATGTCCGTGACCATATCGATGAGCCAGCGGCAGCAACTCATCGAGCGATATGTAAACCATCACTCCTGCGACAAAGGCCAAAGTTGCTGCCAGGACAGCCGGCGTTAAAAACGGAAGTAGCACCAGATAACCGATCGCAGCACCAGCAGGCTCAGATATTCCCGACAAAAATGACCAAAAGAATGCTTTGCTCTTGTTCGATGTGGCATAAAAAATGGGCACTGATACCGCGATTCCCTCTGGAATGTTGTGTATGGCGATAGCTATGGCGATGAATAAGCCGAGCCTTACGTCACTGAGTGTTGATACAAAAGTAGCCACGCCTTCAGGAAAGTTGTGAATGCCGATGGCCAGCGCAGTCATTATTCCCGTCCGCATAAGGTTGCTATTCTGTGGGGCGGCGGTGGGAGCATCGAGTCCCCGATAGTTGTGAGGATTTTTCGCTCCGGGTGTGAGCATATCTATCAGGCCGATAACAGCTATGCCGATAAAAAAGGCAGTAAGCCCCCATAACTGGCCAACACCGTGCAAAGCACCGGGCAGAAGTTCCATAAAAGATACATATATCATCACACCTGCTGATAGGCCCAGCGAGAAGCAAAGATAGGCTACCTTTGGCTTGCGGATCAGGTAGGCAATGGTGCTGCCAATGCCGGTGGAAAGTCCTGCGAAGGTGGTCAGGACTACAGCCGGAAGGATGTTTTCTGACACGGCCATGAATGGCTCGGATTATCCAATGACCAAACAAGACATCGGTTATTGTGCGGAATATGTTATTGCCGCCTGATGCTTTTGGCAACTGCCTTTAGCCGTCGCCGTGCCAGCGATGGCTAAATATGGACCACTAACCTAAATCATGGTTCGCCCCACTGGGCGGCTCGGGCCTTACATTTTTGCCCTTGACGGTTAAAGTGGTCTCTGCTAAAAACAGTGAACTTGTCACGGAATATTTACGCTTACGCAAAGGAGCCCGATTATGACAGAAACAAACCACACACAGCAGCCAGAGCAAGTGCAAGCCGAAGCCGTTCCACCAAGTCCCGGGAGCAAGGAAATCAATAAAGACGCCCGTATGTGGGCTATGATTTGTCACCTTTCTGGACTTGCTGGTCTTCCGATACCCATAGTCGGCAACATCGTGGCGCCGCTGGTTATCTGGCAAATCAAGAAGGATGATTTTCCATTTGTTGACGGGCAGGGCAAGGAAGCAGTAAACTTCCAGATATCTATGTCAATATACGGATGCGCGGCCGGGCTTCTATGCTTTGTTTGCATCGGTATTCCTCTGTTGGTGGCCGTATACATCGTTGACGTAGTCTTTCTCCTGATTGCGGCGGTTAAGGCTAACAATGGTTTCCATTATCGCTATCCCTTGACCATCCGGTTCATAAAGTGAAAACCCTGGGTGAAACCCAGGGCTAAATATTTCGCCGGTTGCGTGAATGGCTGCAAAATCCCGTAAGCATAAGGATGGACAGGCTCCCAGAGCGGTTAATAAAAAGGCTTATCTGGATTTTGTCCTTGTTGAGAAGTTTGAAGCCGGTCTTGAACTGCTGGGCACGGAGGTAAAATCGCTGCGGGCTGGTCAGGCCGACCTGGAGGGCTCCTACGCCAGAATCAGGGACGGCGAAGTTTGGCTGGTCGGTGCCAAGATCGCACCATACCAGCAGGCGGGCCAGGCTGGCCATGAGTTGGCCAGAGCCAGAAAATTACTTCTGCACAAAGCAGAGATCCGCAGGATAGCAACCAAGCTGGACCAACGGGGCTTTACACTTGTGCCGCTGCGGATCTATTTCAACAGCAGGGGCCTAGCGAAAATAGAAATGGCTCTGGCTACGGGTAAAAGAAAGTACGATAAACGACAGGCAATCATTGAAAGAGACCAGAAACGAGATATCGAAAGAGATATGAAAAAATACCACAAATGATCAATGGGCGGGATTTTACAGGGTTTGGCGATTATGACTGACGAGGAAAAAAAGCAGGAAAAAAAGATTATAATCGATGAGGATTGGAAAAAAGAGGCTCAGCGGGAAAAGGAGATATTAGCGGCTCAGGAGGAAGCAGAGAAGAAAAAAGCCGAGGCGCAAAAGGCTAGACGCGGACCACTACCCGAAGGAGACTTTGCTGGCCTGATAAGTATGCTTGCCACCCAGGCGTTATTTGCGCTGGGCCTGCTGCAAGTCCAGGGCGAAGAAAAAAGAGAGCCGGATTTAGAACTGGCAAAATATAATATCGATCTGCTCGAGACCCTCCAGGAGAAAACCAAAGGCAACCTGACCGAACAAGAAAAGCAAGTTCTCGAGAATACACTCAACCAACTGCGTATGGGCTACGTTAAGGTCGCAGGGTAAACTCTATTGGTCAACATATTGGACCAAATCATTGCCGACAAAAGACTGGAAGTGCAGCGAAGGCAGTCCCAAAAGAGTCTGGAACAACTCAAAGAACAAGTCCGCTCAATGCCCAGGTGTCGCAATTTCTACCGGGCAGTGACGAAGCCCAACGCGCGGGGCATAAACGTTATCGCAGAGGTGAAAAAGGCGTCTCCATCGGCGGGAATTATTCGGCGTGACTTCGACCCTGTGGCGATTGCGCAAACTTATGAAAAGTGCAGTGCCGACGCTATCAGCGTCCTGACTGATGAGAAATACTTCCAGGGCCGAATTGAGTACATCGAGCAGATAAAGCAGGCAGTTAATCTGCCTATTTTGCGAAAGGATTTTATCATCGACCTCTGGCAGGTTTACGAGTCCCGAGCCGCCGGCGCGGATGCGATACTGCTAATAGCGGAGGCTCTTAAGCCCGGCGAACTTATGGACATGATGATTGCCGCCGCGGAACTGACGTTGACGGTACTTCTGGAAGTGCACGAGGCTGACACCCTATTGAAAGTCCGCAGCCTGATCGGGTTTCCAAAAAAAGGATACAGCGTTCTGGGAATTAACAATCGCGATCTGACCACAATGCAGGTAGATTTGAATACGGCCAGCCGATTGTCTGGCCTTCTGGATAATAAAAGTGAACTGGTTGCTGAAAGCGGGATAAAATCACGAGCAGACGTCGAGAAGCTGAAGTCCCTCGGCGTAAGAGCAGTCCTGGTCGGACAGGTTCTGTGCGAAAGTGCCAATATAGAGCAAAAATTTGCGGAACTATTCGGCAGTTAGTATATGTTGTTCCGATTATCTGTACTGTCTAATTTTATTAAAGTGAACTAAGTCCTTTATTCGATTACCTTTCCAGGGGAATGGTCCCCTTGGAAAGGATAAACCATGGAGCGACGATTTGAAGTACGCAAACGCAAAATTCT
>Ga0315312_1000841_pt1 | contig 29353 bp, 33 predicted proteins | sample TDP7_MG_FD_203629 | JGI IMG/M metagenome (GOLD analysis project Ga0315312, IMG submission 203629) | Freshwater sediment microbial communities from Lake Towuti, South Sulawesi, Indonesia - TDP7 | ecosystem: Environmental > Aquatic > Freshwater > Lake > Sediment | place: Indonesia: South Sulawesi... | reverse complement strand
AGATTAGCATTCTCGTCCAATTTAAATTGGACAAACCAGCAATCAAATAGATTGGCGAAAGAGATGAGACAGGACTTCAGCAGGCAGAGGGAGGCAGCTGTAGATGCTTTGAAAGCTGAAGGGATACTGAGATCGCCGAGTGTTATTCGAGCTATGCTTACTGTTCCACGCGAGGAGTTTCTGCCGAACGATGTCAAGCAGTACGCCTACGCCGACACGCCTCTGCCGATAGGGTACGGGCAGACTACGAGTGCGCTACATATGACGGCTATTTTCTGTGAGTATGGGGAATTGAAAGTCGGCCAGAAGGTTCTGGAAGTTGGAGCCGGCTGCGGGTATATGAGTTGCGTATACGCTGAAGTTGTAGCTCCGAGTGGCCTCCCGAATGAGAAGTGGGGGCATGTATGGACAGTTGAAATAGTCGAGGAGCTAGCTGAAGCCGCGAGGAGAAATCTAGAAAGGGCCGGTTATTCCGATCGTGTGACTGCAGTTCATGGAGACGGATCTATAGGCCTCAAAGGGAGTAGCCCCTACGATGTCATAATTGTAACGAGCGCAGCCCCTGACGTTCCCGAGGAACTCGTTGAACAATTAAGACCTAACGGGATTCTACTTATCCCAGTTGGAGGAATACACTTCTATCAAGAATTGTTAAGGATTAGAAGACATCCGGATGGAACGACATCGAGACAAAATCTAGGCGGCGTGGCGTTCGTTCCTATGAGAGGAAAAGCCGGATGGAAAAGCTAGAACCTAAGGAGAGAATGATGCGATGAGTGTTAAAGTTAAGAGACTACCTAAACCCAAGATTGACCAAGATGAAGAGCAGCTATGCCGATTCATCTTAGAGAATCCGGGATGTACAGTCGAAGATGCAGCAACACGCCTCGACTGGACAACCAGCAGAACAAGTAAAACGCTTGCAAGACTTCAGAAGAAAAGCCTAATCGCAATGAGAATTTATCCGATCAGCCAACCCGCTCAGCAACAACTCCCTTCAAAGCCAGAAACTACAGTGGCTGCTAGAGAGATGAGAGCCCAATTCAACAGGCTCGAGAAGTTCAAGAATAGGCTGCAACTCCGTGATAAGGAGATATTTGAGAAATGCGTCAACGCTCAGATGGCTAGAGACTCTATATCTGCATCGATGTACGCAAATCAATGTGCAGAGATCAGGAGATTGATAAGGCTAGTCTCGAACATGCAACGCATAGTAGGACAGTTTGCGCATCGTCAACTTGGTATATCGTGAACAGAAGGCCTTCACGAGTTCGCTAGATTGTAGCACAGATGAAAACAGTACCTATGTTTTTGCTCATTTAAAATCGATATCTATCTTCTCGCCGGTAAGACGTTCGAAAGTTTCCTCTATTTGGCTCTTGATGCGATCCATTCGCCTTATCATCTCATCGCGGCGATTCTTGGTGTTCGAGAAGTCTAGGCTCAGTTTTCCTATGGTCCGCTCAACCTCTTTCAGTCTCTTTTCTAGATCTTGACGTTGTGCAGCAAGTTCGGCCAGAATTGGAGACGACAAGAGTTGATTCATCTCTTGTTTGACCGCTAGGTAGTCGCGTCGCTGAGGCTCGAGAAGATTGTTATCACATATTTCAACTATACTCTTCATCGCGTTTCGATTCCTAGTAGGCTTCAAGTCCAGCCTGTTCTGCTCTAGTATGAGTCGCAATCTACTAAGCGCCCCTTGGAGATCTGAAAGTCTCTCCTGTTCGTCACAAAGCGTCTTGACCGGATCTCCGAGATAGCGTGAGAGAATGTTCAAAGTAGGCAGGTCGACTATCCCTTTTTTCGCGCCTGCAAGCTTCAAAAGCTTCTCAATCGGCTTCTGCAACGGGTCGAATAGAATTGTAATCGATCTGCGGATTCCTCCTATTTTATCCTCAAGCCGCGAAACTCTCTGCGATTCTTCTGATTTCTTGGTTGCCTCTATCTTTTCGGTCAAATCGTTTTGTATTCTAGCCAGTTCCTGCCTCTCACCCTCGATTGCGCGCAATCTGTTTCCCAGGTTATCAGCTTCCTCAGAGATAGACTTCAATGTTCGAACATCCTTCATGAGGCTTTCGAACGTTTTGACTTGTCGATACTTGCCTTTGAGATGATCTTCAAGGATCTTTGTAAGGCTATTGAGATTTCTCATCCGGAGCTCGAGCTCTCCGATTCTCTTCTTGAACTGCCTATCCAGCTTCCGGATCCAGATCGCTCCAAAACTGACGGTCTGCGCTTGAAATCTTTTAAGGTTCTGGATATAATCGACAAGGGCGTCATAGGTCATCGGCTCAGGCACTTTAACAGTTTCAGTGAGACTGAGTATTCTGGAGCCGAGCTTGTTGGCGGCAGTCAATACTGGTTCACTGACGTCGCCGATTTCCTGTTTAACATTTTCCTCCAAGAGACGATCGGCGATGTTTCTGATCTCCTCGAGTGTAGAGTTGATCCGATTGCGAAAAATCTCTGCCTTCTGTCTTTCGGAGCCGACTTGCTCTTCAACGAGTTTATCGATCCAGTTCGGCAGCTCTTCGATGCTCACCAACGCTATTCACCAAGTCCAAGATATGCAGGTCTACCCGAAGAAAGATTCCAATGTCGTCTTTTCTCTTCTCTCTTTCATCCCCGCCACCATTCTCTCCATCGCGTTTCTAACTCTATCCTCTGAGAAATCCCGCTCCCGACAGAGAAAACTCACAACTTCATCAACTTCGAGTTTTTTCCATTCAATCCTATAATCAGCTGAAACTTTTGGTTTCAGAAATATGTCCTTTATCCTTGTCAGATTTTCAGGGAATTCGAGACCCTTCAACTCTGAAGCAATCTTCTCGATACTTCCATACTCTTTAAGCATCTTCAACGCTGTCTTCGGACCTATTCCCTTGATGCCTTCAGGATTGAAGTCTGTCCCCATGAGAATTCCGAGATCGATAATCTGGTTCCGGGTTATTCCAAGCTCGGAGACAACTTGTGAGAGCTCAACGATCTCAGGTTCAACTTCTACATAGACATCTTTTCTCGGAAGCTTTCTTCTTCCTGTAATCGCGAGGTTTCTGACGAGTCTAGGTGCCCCGAAGAGGAGAGAATCGAAGTCTTGACTTGCAGCTGCCCAAACATCACCCTTCGTAGCCATGTATGCCGCTTGAGCTTCTCCTTCTGATGGAGCTTGAACCCAAGGGACCCCCATAGCTGTTAGAAGGCGTTTAGCATCATCGACCATCATATCCTTGAGTCTAGAAGTCATCTGGGCGTATCTTCTAGCTTCTTCAACCGCTCCCTTCTTGAGAGCTTCCTCATACTTCACGTAAGCCTCTTCCTTAGCCTTCATCCTCCTTTTAATCTCAGCCTCCTTCAGTGCAGGCGGCTCACCGTCAAATACATAGACGAGTTTTATCCCTCTCTCCATCATGTTCGCTGTTCTATAGAGCAGCCCGCTCAGATGACTCGTCACTCGACCCTGCTTATCCATCAAAGGCTCTCCAGTCACACCTCGAATTATCGCCAGAAACTGGTACAGAGCATTATACGCGTCCACCGCCAAAGTCTTCCCTGAAAGATCGTCCAGACTCGTCTTCTTCTTAGAGACGAGATCGCCCAGATCAACTCCCAAGAGGGTTCTACCACTCAGAATTGATTCGAAAGTCAGTCTTATGGATTATCCCAAGTCAAGAAAAGGGCTTGGCGATAATCATACGACTGATTCCGCACCTCAAGAAGGAAGCTGACAGCCTCTATTCTCTCTTAGACTCCTGCTTCCCTTCCCTCTGTTTGATTACTCTTATTGTGTACGTGCCATCTTCAGCAGTTTTAAACTCGGCGAGAAATTCATTTTCACTTATTCTCCTCTTCCCGAGGAAACTGGATTTCTCTTCATCTTCACGTTGTCTACTCAATGCCGCGATATCTCCAGTTCAGAAGTAGATGTACTGGCGGTTGCTAGATAATGTTTCTGATACCGATCAATCAAGTGTCAAGAGCCAAGGAAAGGATATGCAAAAATAGAATCATGGAGTAGGCTGGTTTAGCTGGCATGTCAAGAGCTTGCAGTGACTAGCTCGACCCTTCTCTTCCCCTTCATCAGTCTTGAAACTCGAATTATCCCGGAGATCTCGAGCTTCATTAAAACACGGTTCAACTCTCTTAGGCTGATCTCTCCAAAGTTATCCTTGATAGCATGAAGTAGATCGATGTCTGTCAAAGCGTTCTTCTTCTCGAGGATCTCTACAACAGCCAAGTGAACTGGTCTAGGACCCCAAATCCTATTCATCCGCTGTCACCTAGGTCACAGGGATAGCGACCCGCTCTTTCTTGAATCTTTTCCCAAATCCTTGATACCAAGCGTCCATGTCTGAAGTGATACTTGGCTTGATCTTGACCATAGCCTCCTTAAAGTCCTGAAGAGTAACCTCCTTGCTATCGATATTCCCCCTCAAAGAATTCATAGCGGCTTCACGGCATACAGCCTCGACATCAGCTCCAGAATAGCCAGCCATATTCCTTGCCAGTTCCGACAAGTTGATGTCCTTCGCTAGGGGCATTCCACGGGTATGAATCTTAAGGATTTGAAGTAGAGATTGTTCATCAGGCGCAGGAACGTAAACCAATCTATCAAATCTTCCCGGTCTGAGAACAGCTGGGTCAAGAATGTCAGGTCTGTTCGTAGCAGCGACAACAGCAACATTCTGTAAAGCCTCAATTCCATCGATCTCAGTCAATAGCTGGCTGATAACACGTTCAGAGACCCCTGAGTCAGCGTATCCCATACCTCTCCTAGGCACGATGGAATCCAACTCATCGAAGAATATGATCGCTGGGGCAGCGGTCCTGCCCTTCCTGAAAACCTCCCTAATCGCCTTCTCACTCTCCCCAACCCACTTCGAGAAGATTTCAGGACCTTTGATCGAGATGAAGTTTGCCTCACTCTCAGTAGCCACAGCTCTGGCGAGCAGAGTCTTGCCGCATCCTGGAGGGCCTAATAGCAAGATCCCTTTTGGAGGGTTAATCCCCATCCTTTTGAATACGTCAGGCCTCTTGATAGGCCACTCAACCGCCTCCATCAACTCTTCCTTAACTTGACTGAGACCGCCTATGTCCTGCCAGTGAACAGTAGGAACCTCGACGTATACCTCGCGCATAGCTGTCGGTGTGACCTCTCTGTACGCTTGCATGAAGTCATCCAGCTTCACCTCCATCTTCTCAAGGATCTCCGGTGGGATCCTCTCCTCTTCAAGGTTGATCTCTGGCATGTACCTTCTAAGAGATTTCATGGCGGCCTCACGGCATAGAGACGCGATATCCGCACCTGTATACCCATGTGTGATCTCTGACAAACGTTTCAGATCCACATCCTGCGCAAGGGGCATAGCTCTAGTGTGAATTTGAAGTATCTCGAATCTACCCTGTTTATCAGGAACGCCTATCTCAATCTCTCTGTCGAATCTCCCGGGTCGTCTAAGAGCGGGATCAATCGCATTGGGCCTATTGGTGGCGCCTATGACAATTATATTCCCCCTCGAACCCATACCGTCCATGAGTGATAGAAGCTGAGCTACAACTCTACGCTCAACTTCACCGGTAACCTCTTCACGTTTAGGCGCAATAGCATCCAGTTCATCGATGAATATTATACTGGGCGCTGTTTCCTGAGCTTTCTGAAATATCTCGCGGAGCCGTGCTTCAGATTCGCCGTAGAACTTCGACATGATCTCGGGGCCTGAAATCACGTAGAAGTTTGCGTCAGACTCATTGGCCACAGCCTTCGCAAGTAGAGTCTTGCCGCAGCCGGGGGGACCGTACAGGAAGACTCCTCTAGGCGGCTCTATTCCGAGCCTTTGGAACAGCTCTGGGTGCCTAAGCGGCAGCTCAACCATCTCGCGGATCCTCTGAATCTCCTCTCGTAAGCCTCCGATATCCTCGTAGGTGACGATCGCTATACCCTTCTTCTCAGGAGTGGGCTCACTCATGACCTGTATGCTGGTGGTCTCAGTTATCTTGACAGGGCCGTGGGGTCTAGCTCTAGTAACGACCAAAGGAACAGCGCTACCGAAGATCGAGAGCAAGGTCATGTCTCCCTCCATGAAGGGCATGTCCATGAACCTTCTCTTCACAAAGCTCACGAACTCCTCATCTACGCTCAATCGTACATCCGTCGGCGCGAAGACGAGTGATTGAGCATCTCTCACTTCAGACTTTCGAATATTGACATACTCGTTTAATGCTACACCGGCGTTTCTTCGGATCAGCCCATCCATCCTGATTATCTCTTGGCCTTGATCTTCAGTGTAGGCAGGCCAAGCAACAGCCACCGTCGGCTTCTTGCCTTGAATTTCAACGAAATCTCCTGCGGTTATCCCTAGCTTCTGCATAGTCTCATTATCAATTCTAACTTTGCCATGCCCTATGTCTCGCTGTCTAGCATCAGCAACTCTCAACTGAGTCTCTTTACTTGTCAAGTCTTCTTCCTCCATTTCTAATACAGGGTAGATGGAAATTCGTGATACTAATAACGGCGGTTAACCTGAAAAACGCTTCTGTTATACTTCCCCTACGACCAGTAGTTATTGCTCTACGACCCCCCTTGAAACATGCGGTTCGAGCAGATATGAGGTTCATCGAGATCAAGCCGTTACCTAAAGTAACAAAGGGCGTATATAAGCGTTACTGAAAGTAACAGAAACGCGACGAGAGATTCCCTACATTCCCGAGACCCGTCTGACAGCGATCGACTGGATTTCACTCACAGATCTAATCGACTTCAGAGATTCCTCCAGCTCATTCATTTTACCGGTCTCTTCCTCTGGCAAGAGTACGTGCGCTATAAGAGCTACAAGTCCAAACGCGATCGGTTCCTCTTCAAACTTGTAAATCGAGGTGCCGGACGGCAAGGCTTTGAGAACCTCTTCTCTCAAAGCGTTTAAGCTGATCGAGGTGTCCGACGGAAAGATCTTGAGGGAAGCCAATACTTTAGCCAAATTCTCATCTCACGGTCCTGTGAAGCCGCACTTTGGACATTTGTATGCTCTTCCGAACAATCTGCACTTCTCGCAGCGCCAAACCACGACCTCACCGCAATTGGGGCAGGAAAACTTTGTCGCGCCCTCACCCGGCAGAATCATCCTTCCACACCAATTGCAGGTAGGCATCTTGACAGTTTTCGCTTCACTCATCCGATACACCTTGCAGTTGCAAACGATTCATAAAGCATCTATTTATCTATTGCGAAGAATTTTCAGGAAAGTTATTTATCGACCCTTCTTGAATAGAAGCCAATCGGCATCTTCAATCACAGGCGATACTGTTGGTTAAGACAAAGTTCATCTTTGCAACAGACATTCATGGGTCTGAAACGGTCTGGAGAAAATTTCTGAACTGCGCCAAGATGTTTAACCTGGATGCACTCGTCCTGAGCGGTGACATGACTGGAAAAGTAATCGTACCTATTATTGAAAGAGCTGACGGCAGATATGACGCTTCGCTACTTGGAACTCCATATACACTATCGAAGGAAGAACTCCCGGAATTCATGAAGCGATGCAGAATGGTCTCCTACATCCCATATGTAACAGACCCCGACGAGGCCAAGATATTCGAGTCTGACAGCGAGAAACGCGAGAAACTCTTCGAGAGACTTGAAGTGGAGATCGTCAAGTATTGGATGGACCTGGTTCCGGAGAAGGTTCCGAAGAATTGCAGGGTAATAATAAGTCCTGGAAACGATGACAAGTTCGCAATCGATGACGCGATCAGGGATCATCCCGCAGTCATATATGGTGAAGAGAAGGTCGTCCCTCTGGATGATGAGCATGAAGTGGCATGTTGCGCTTGGTCGAATCCTACACCCTTCAATTCGCCTCGGGAATGTAGCGAAGAAGAGCTGCTCAAAAGGCTTGAAGCGGTAATCTCGCAGATAAAGAGCATGAAGACCGCGATATTCTGCTTTCATGTTCCGCCATACAGATCGGAGATAGATACAGCCCCGTTGTTGGACAAAGATATGAGACCCCTCGTAATCGCAGGCCAGCTCCAGACAGGTCCAGCTGGTTCAAAAGCGGTCAGGCAAATAATTGAGAAGTATCAGCCTTTGCTGGGATTGCATGGGCATATACATGAGAGCCCCGGCTACATTAAGATTGGAAGGACCCAGTGCATAAACCCTGGAAGCGAATACGGTGAAGGAATCTTCAAGGGATTCATGGTGGAAGTTGACGGGGAGAAAGTTAAGAAACTTCAGAAGATCGAAGGCTAGCTTCAGCATATCGAGACAGAAAAACGATTCTGTTCTCATCGGTTTAAAAAATAGGGGAGTTCTGGGGAGTTTCTACTCGGGCGGTATCTCAGTGAATATTGTCTTGTAGTCTACGCCTGTTACCTTAGCTCTGGCCTTGTAGTAGAAGTATAGAACCACGGGGATCAAGAGGAGAATCAACGTGAACACAAATGGAAAGATCGACTCAAGGCTCACGGTGATTCCGCCAACGTTTAGAGCCTTCTCATTGAAGAGGAAGACGTAGTCGCACCACAAATTAGTTATGACCCCTATGAAACCGACTATTGCAACGAGCGGAACTCCCGCAATGTTGACCTTCCACGTCGGCGACCTGTCATATAGGTCTCTTCTCCGGTAGTATATGAGAAGACCTGCCAAGCAGATTGCTGTGAAGTATAGGTAGTCCCAGAGATCTCCAGCTGCGATTCCTGTGGTGAAGATTAAGCTGAGAGGTCCTATGTCTATTCCGCCAGCGCCAGGATTGAATATGCCGGACTCAGACGCGACTCCTATCAGAGCCCATACGACCGTGAACAAGATAGCCTTAATCGGCGAGTGCCACCTTTCATTGACATCTGCAAGGCTTCTTGGAAGCATCCCGTCGAAAGCCATGGCAAAGATCATTCGTGATGAAGCCAGTATTATAGGCGGCAGATCGTTAAACAGCCAGAATGCACCCACGACAGCCAAGAATACCATGATCCATTCCCATCCCATGCCTCTAGCCGCGATGGCAGCCATAATCGGGTTCCATGCCTTCACTGGAGGAAGACCGGCCTTCGCAAGATCGCCCCCACCGTAGGAAAGGTATCCCCATGCTGAGAAGAACGACCAATCTCCGATCTTCCCTGCCATCATAGCTGTGTTTGCCATGAGCTGGGAGATTGTGATATAGAAGATTGTGAGAATTATTCCCCCAATCATCATTATCCTGACCATCCTCTTGCTCGCTTCCTTAACCTCACCAGCGGCGAAAGTCACACTTGCAAAGCCAGTCCAAGCCCAAGCTGCACCTATCACTGCAACATTCACGGCATCCCAGTAACCTCCTTTGAACGCTGTGGCCATACCTTGAGCCAGCGCAGCGTTCGTGTATTCCTCTGCTGTATGACCCGTTAAGGCCACGACGCCGGCAGCTACAGAGGCTGGCGTGGCCGAGAGGTATATCGCGTACATCGCCAGAAGGATGAGCGCCGGGATCCAGAAGAGTATCTGTATCAGCCAGCCGAACCATCTTACGCCCAAGGAACAGAGAGCTGCAAAGATCACTATCATCAAAGTTCCCCAGAGGAATAGGCTATAGGGGTTGACGAATGGTGCTATGTTCCAGCCGGCGAGCCCTCCAAACATCATCAACGACTCCAAAATCAGCGTTGATATCATTCCGTATGCAAGCCAGAACCAGCAGAACTCTATCCAAGTTATTGCGAATCCCGCTAGCGGATGTATTACTCGTGAAATATGTATGTATCCGCCGCCCGACCTTGGCATAGCTGCAGACAAGAACCCGAGACAGAAGAACGTTGCCAGCGCAGGTATCGCCGTCAGAATGAAGGCAAAACACATAGGTGATAAGCCCAGTACAAATGTAGATTCGGGAATTGGCGACCACCCTGTAACCTGAAAGACTCTCTTCTGCCAGCCAGCACCGATGACCAAGCACAGTATTATTATAACTGCAGTAAACGTTCCGATCTCTCTAGTTAACCCAGTTGCTTTTCTCACCCAGACTGTCTTTTCCATTTTCTATTTTCCCTCAGTTGTTAGTCAAAAAGCGACCGTGAAATTTCTATCGACCCGATTCTAATATAAGCCTTTGTATGCTCTCATGTAGAAATTGATGTAAAAGGATGTGGAAGAACATGGAGACGCTTGTATGAAACAAGCTACATAGCAAGTTTCGACTGTAGAGGCTCTAGTTCTTCCAGATTTGGAGCGACCAAAGGCGGTTTGACCACTGTCTTTAGGGGGGCTTCTGGATCTTTCAGTCCGTTTCCAGTTATGACCAAGACGACGGTGTCCGTTCGATCTATGGCGCCTTTCTCGACGAGCCTTCTTAATCCGGCAAGGGGAGCTACTGCAGCAGGTTCGCCGAAAATCCCTTCATAGCTTGCGAGCATTCTTTGGGCTTCTAGTAGGCTGTCGTCTGAGACAGCTTCTGCCACACCCTTTGATTCCCTCAGTGCTTTGAGGGTTTTGGTTGCGTTTCTAGGTTTGCCCACAGCGATTGCACCTGCCAGAGTATGAGGGGTAACAGGCTCGACGCGTTCAGCCTTCTGATTGAATGCGGTGACTACTGGAGGAGATCCTTCCGCTTGAATCCCTACCATTCTCGGCTTTCTTGAGATGAATCCAAACTCGTGAAACTCCTTGAAACCTTTCCAATGACCCGCGAGGTTGCATCCGTTTCCGATCGGGACGATTACCCAGTCTGGAGCCTTCCAGTTGAGCTGCTCGCAGATCTCATAGGCCATTGTCTTTTTTCCTTCGGTGCGGTACGGATTGATGGCTGGATTGCAGTTGTACCATCCGAATTTCTCGCAAGCCTGTGTTACAAGATCAAAGACTTGATCATAGTTTCCTTTCACTTGGACGATTCTAGCTCCGTAAGCTATCGATTGGGATAACTTTCCGATAGGAGCTGAAGCTGGAATCATGACGATACATCTCAACCCAGCTTTTGCAGCGTACCCCGCCATCGAAGCCGCTGCATTTCCCGTTGAAGCTATTGCCGTTATCTCCCTATCAAACTCGAGCGCTTTTGTCGCAACAATAGCTGTCGCCCTATCCTTGAAGACGCCAGTCGGATTCCTCGTCTCATCTTTCAGGTATAGATTCTTCAGCCCGAGCGTCGCTGCAAGTCGCCTTGATTTCAGAAGCGGTGTGCCACCTTCCCCGAGAGAAACCATTTTTCTCGGTTCCAAAATCGGAAGCAGCTCAATGTACTTTGCAAGGCTCGGTGTTCTTTCGGCAAGCACTTTCTCATTGATACTTTCAGCGATTGCATCGTAGTCATATGTTATGTCAAGTGTGTCCCCGCATTTTGGGCATGAATACACTATCTCCTTAAAGCTGTACTTGGATTCACAACTGACACAAACCAGCGATTCAAGATACTTTTTCATGAAATGCCACCGGCTCCATAGGAATTCTTTGCCGGCCAGCTACTGGTATCGGCGACGGTTTTTCATTAAGCTTTCGCACTTTAATCACTCGCGGACCATTCTTTTCATCTTCGATTCTGGTCCAGTTTCCTCTAGGTATTTTCCGACAATTCTCCTTACCTTATCAATCGAATTTATTCCATTCGTGAGGTTTCGTAATCCGAATCGTCTTTCTCTAGGTAAATCACGACTCTGATTCCTTCCCTACTCGCAATCAGAGCGTAGCGAACAGTTCTCGTTATATTCTTCTTTCTTGCTTGTCGAAAATTCAGCAATGTGCGGCTATGCTTTTCCGTCCTCTAAACATTTCATCCTCGAGTATTCTCTTCCGACAGCTAAAAGCTTCGCTGGCTCAGTACAGTAGTTAGGATAGGAGTGCTTTCACTAGGTCTCCAACTACCATTGGCAGTATCCTCATAACTGACGGCTTCTTAGCTAGTTTCAATAGGATTGAAGCTTGGAAATCCATATCTCCGCTTGCTTCAATCTCGTCCATCAGGTTTTCTTTCAGAACTATCTTGAATAGCTCGTCCAAGGTTGAATCTGAAAGCATATTGTAGATCCGTCTCGCGTTAGACATTGTCGAAAGCTCATTGCCGAGAAGCTTCCGCCATTGAAACTCGTATGACTGAGACAGAAACTCCAGTGACGTATCATGCTTCTCCACGGCACTCACTGCTGCTCGAGCTGCAACTGAAGCGCAGATGCCTCCGGTGACTACTCCTCCTCCTGTGGTTGGTTTCGTCTGCCCTGCAACATCGCCAACAGCTATGAAGCCGTGTAAACATGTCTTCGGTATCGGCCCGCCAGTAACGATTAATCCTGTTCTCTGCTCCAGCTTTGTGCACGCGTGGAAGTTCTCATCAACAAACTTGTCGAGTAATTGGCGAATATTACCTTCATTCGAAGCCAAGCCGACTCGCGCTGAGTCCGATCCCGTCGGAATCGCCCATGCAAAGAAGTTCGGGGCATATCTTCTGCCGAAGAATAGATCCACAGACTCTTCCTCAACCTCTACGTTAACTAGCTCGTACTGAAAAGCTGGAAGGATACGTTTTTCGTCTACGGGTTTTAGGCCGCTCTTGACTAGCAGTCTTCCACCAGCGCCCTCCGCATCTATTGTTATCGAGGCTTCCAGTATGCTTTCACGATCATCTACGATTCCTCGAATTACTCCTTCAGATCTGTTCAAGGTCTTCGCGCTTCTACCAAGAATCAGCTTTACACCGTTCTCGACGGCTTCTCGAGCAAGGTGTTGATCGAACTTCGATCGGTCAATTACATACGCTATGTCTCTTCGAGCTTTAACCTCAAATGTCAAGTTTGATGGTGAGTGGAAACGCGCGCTTTTGACTCTGTTCTGTATGAAGGATGAGTTCGGTTCGATGCCGATCAGCGATAGGCCATCCACACTTACCAATCCTGCACAATGAGATGGTAAGCCAACTTCCCCATGTTCCTCTAGAACAGTAACTTGGAGTCCTCTCTTCGCTATCGCCTTCGCTGAAATAAGCCCCGACGGACCTGCGCCGATCACAACAACATCTGTGGACTCAGGCATGAGATCTTGACCCTTTTCGACCGAGATGACAGCCATGACTGGTCTGCAATCACTTAGGCTATGCCTTTTCGAACTCGATTCTGAGAGTTAATCCTCTAATCTCTTTCGCAAGCTTCTTGATAACATCGAAATCAACTGGCATACGCCTCGGGCTTCTCCCCGATAATATGACTTTTGTCTCCGTACTCCCGTCCGGCAGCCAGATCGTGTTTATAGTCAGAATCGAGAACGGGTTGAAAAGTTCCTCCAGAAACTCCCTTGCGTCCCCTCCGTAGCCCAATATCTTTATTCGCCTGCCAGTTTTTTCTCCGATCGCTCGGAGAATCTTTCCGCCGTAGCTGAGCATCTTGCCTATGTCTCGTTTATCCACAAGTATCGCGAGAGTATTTCCAACCTCGGCAGACTTGTGAAATGAGATGTCTTGAAGAATGGGATTCTCTTTTTCGAGTTCAGATAGAATCTTGATTATCTTCAAATCTAACTCGGTTATAAGGCCCCTTCTAAGTTTCTCCTCACATTTGGAGCAAAGTATCCCGCTCTTCACGCAAAAGTTGTCTAGTATTGTCTTTACCAAGTTTTCCTTCCTCTCCAAAAATAAAAGGAGGAATTAAGGAGCCTATGATCATCGACCGTTTCACTTTGTCAACACAAGTTCCATTGTACTGACATTACTGGGAGCTCCGCCTTCTTCGCCCGTGATTTGCTGAGTTCCGATTCTGATCTCCTTGATTTTTATGTCTGGCATGAACCTCCTCCGAATTATCTCCACGACGTCAACAGCGCGACTTATCGCACGTCCTCTAGCCTTCACAGTCAATTCGCCCGCCCCCCCTTGAAGCAGCGTAATGCAGGCCAATACATAGTTCATCACTGGTTTTTTTCCGATCAACACAGCGTTTGCCTCTGACATTCAATCCACCTCCATAGCTGTCATTATCTTCGATGATCTGGCTCAACCTAACTTCCCGTAGGAATAAATGCATTACGGTCAAAGTATAGAAAACGATTTTAAGTGAGTTTACTTATGTAAAGTGCGATTTGACATTTGGAGACAGGGGCAAACGATGATAGGAAAAGGTCTGACGGCGAGATCGCTTCAAATCTTGAGAGTACTCTTTGAACGTGGCAATCGCGAAACCGTATATAATACAGAGAAGAGGCAGAATGAGATTGCTGAACAATTCAAGATTACGAGGCAAGCATTGAACGTTCATTTGAAGAAGCTGCGGAACCTGGGATACGTTAAGACAGGCAGAGGCTTCATAAGTGTCACAGAAGAAGGTTTGAAAGCGCTGGGAATCTACAGGAATCCAGCGATAGTGACCGTTAGAGTCTCCCCTCAGAAGAGATCTGAAGCCTATGAGAAGATCAAGGTTCTACCCGCTATCCAGATACTTAGAGTGACCGGTGACGTCGACCTAGTGATAATGTCTGATCAAGGCAAGATCGATGAAACTTTGAAGAGGATCTCGAAGATCGACGGGGTGGAAGAGACGCGGTCATATGTGTGCATCGAGATTTTGAAATGATTTCAGGGTTGGTTGTGCGCCATGAAGCTTTTCGAGCATGAAGCGAAAGCTTTGGGCGTGAACTTCAATCTTCCGCTTCCGAGATCTTCCTTGACGTCAACTGCTGATGAAGCTAGAGAAGCTGCGAAGAAGCTGGGAAAGACCTGTGTGATCAAGGCGCAGGTTCCCGTTTCAGGCAGAGGGAAAGCTGGAGGAATTAGATTCGCATCTACTCCAGAGGAGGCATACCAGATCGCTAAGATGCTTCTCGGAGGCGATGTGAAAGGGGAGAAGATATCGAAGCTTCTTGTTGAGGAGAGAATCCCTTCAAAGAAGGAACTCTACTTGGGACTGACAGTCGACCGTTCCAAGCTTTGTTACTCTATGCTTGCTTCAACTGAAGGAGGAGTCGATATAGAGGAGGTTTCAGAGAAGACTCCTCAAAAGATAGTTAGACGCGACATAAACCCTCTCTCAGGTCTGCGTGAGTACGAGGCAAGAGAGATAGCCTTGAAGTTAGGGTATACGGGAAGACAGCTCTTGGAGTTGGCCTCGATCATACTCAAAGTCTACAGAATAGCTGTAGCTTGCGACGGTGAACTGGTTGAAACGAACCCTTTGATAGAGACTCCTGAAGGAGAATTTGTCGCTGCTGACCTCAGGATTCTGATAGACGATAGCTCATTGTTCAGACATCCAGAGCTTCAGAAGAGGGTGATGGAGATAACCGAGGAGTTGAAAACTCTCGAGATGAAAGCTGGAGAGAAGAGATTAGCCTACATAGAGCTTGAAGGAGAGATAGGGGTCGTCGGTAATGGCGCAGGCTTGGTTATGGCAACCCTTGACATGATAAAGCAGTATGGTGGAAAGCCTGCCAATTTCTGCGACATCGGTGGAGGCGCCAGCTCTGAGAGGGTTTCAGATGCTATCGAGATCGTTCTATCCAATGAGAAGGTGAAGATCTTGCTTGTCAATATTCTGGGTGGAATAACGAGATGCGATGAGGTCGCCAAGGGAATTCTAGCTGTTAGAGAGAGAATTGGGGTGATCAAGCCTATGGTGATTAGGCTTTTTGGGACAAATGATGAGGTTGGGAGAAGAATGCTGGTTGAAGCTGGGATCGAGTCGTTCGACAGTATGGAGAATGCAGCAAAGAAGGCGGTAGAGCTGGCTTCTAAGGGGTAGGAGAATGACTATCCTTATCGATAGCGACACGAAAGCCATCGTTCAAGGTATCACAGGAAATCAAGGTAGTTTCCATACGAAGTTGATGCTGGACTATGGAACGAGGATTGTTGCTGGTGTGACTCCTGGAAAGGGCGGTTTGAAAGTCGAAGGCGTTCCAGTCTATGATACAGTCAATGAAGCTTTAGATGAGCATGAGGCTGATGCTTCAATCATCTTTGTTCCAGCACCGGTTGTAAGAGATGCTGTTCTCGAAGCGATAGGTAGCGGCCTGAAGCTTGTAGTGATCATTACAGAGGCTGTTCCAATGAAGGATGCTATGGAGTTCCTCTGGGAAGCAAAGAGAAGCAGCGTCCGGATCATAGGCCCTAACACTCCCGGCGTAATCACGCCGAATGAATGCAAGTTGGGCATTATGCCGAGCCATGTCTTCAAGAAGGGTAAGGTTGGCGTCGTCTCAAGGAGCGGCACTTTAACCTATGAGGTGTCCGCAGGATTAACACAATCGGGTTTGGGGCAATCAACCTGCTTAGGATTGGGGGGCGACGCCCTAGTCGGATTGACGTTCGTTGAAGCTTTAGAGATGTTCAAGAATGATCGAGAAACGGATGCCGTCGCCTTAATAGGCGAGATCGGTGGAAATGCTGAGGAGCTTGCTGCTGAATACATAAAGACGACTGGGTACGCGAAGCCTGTAGTTGCCTATGTTGTAGGCCGCTCAGCGCCAGCTGGAAAACGGATGGGCCACGCTGGGGCAATAATAATGGGAAGGTCTGGAACAGCTGAAAGCAAGATCAAAGCGTTTGAATCTGTAGGTGTAGATATAGCTGAAATGCCTAATGATGTAGCGAGAATCTTGAGGGAGAGACTAGAATGAGTGTTGACAGCCTAGACGATTGGCGTAGAACCCACTACTCCAACATGATCGGTCCCAGCTTGGACGGCGAGAAGGTTACTGTCTTCGGCTGGGTTGAAGACCTTCGAGATCTAGGCGGCATAACGTTCATAACTCTACGGGACAGAGAGGGGCTTCTGCAGATAACTGTTCTACGCAAGAAGATATCTGAGAAGATTCTTGAGAAGATCGGCAAGATCGGAAGGCAGTTTGCTATAGGCGTTAGGGGTACAGTGAGAAGCCATAAAGAGGCGCCGAGGGGAGTTGAAGTCATTCCTGAAGACGTCAAGATCCTCGCAACTGCAACTCATCCGCTTCCATTGGATCCGACTGGCAGGGTTCCCGCTGATATAGACGTTAGACTAGATGCAAGAGTTCTTGATCTCCGTAGGCCTGAGTGCAGAGCGATCTTCAAGATCAGGCATGAAGCCCTCAAAGAGATACGCCGCTTCTTCATAGAGAACGGATTCATAGAGGTTCACACACCGAAGATAATTGCTGCCGCCGCTGAGGGCGGCGCCGCTCTCTTCCCCGTCGACTACTTTGAGCAGAAAGCCTTCCTAGCTCAAAGCCCCGAACTCTACAAGGAGCAGCTGACAACAGTCTTCGAGAAAGTCTTCGAGATAGGGACCTACTTTAGAGCTGAGGAGTCCCATACAAGGCGTCACTTGAATGAATTCATCTCGGTCGATATAGAGGAAGCTTTCGCAACCGTTGATGATGTAATGAATGTGCAAGAAGAATTGACTCGCTCTATTGTAAGTCATGTAGTGAAGACTTGCCAGACTGAACTTGAGATTTTAGACGTGATTCTTAAGACGCCTTCTCAACGTTTCAAAAGGTACACCTATAGTGAGATTATAGAGGAATTGAGGAAGAGAAACGTTGAAGTTGAATGGGGAGAGGATATTCCAACTCCAGCCTACCGGGAACTCGGCGAATTGCATAAGCAAGAATACTATTTCATCGTTGACTGGCCTTCGAGAGTTAGACCATTCTACATCAAACCGAGAGAGGACAGACCTGAGTTATGCTATGCCTTCGACTTCATGTATGAATGGATCGAGATAACCTCGGGTGGATCACGTGTTGACTCGAAAGACGTATTTGTCAGCAGACTAAAGGAGCAGAATCTAGACCCGAAATCATTCGAATTCTATCTGAAGATATTCGACTACGGTATGCCTCCTCACGCAGGTTTCGGCATGGGGTTGGAGAGGATCCTTATGGCTTTGGTTGGAAAGGAGAACATTAGAGAGGTCATACTGTTCCCGAGAGATCGATTCAGGCTAACGCCTTAAGCGGCAACAAGTTCTACTTGGCGCCCAGTTCTCTCTTCTTCCACCGCAAATTGTCCCCACGACATTTTCGACATCTATATGCTGAACTTGGATTCCTAGCGCCGCAATTTCTACAGACCTTGTAGAACAGTTTATGTTTTTGAGCTAACTGTTTCTTGAAGACATCAGTGATCGGCACAGCATACCGCCTCCATTTGGCGCGCTTAACATAAAGCCGACCGAAATATATGTCTTTGTTAGCTTTCTTACGCATGGGATTCTTCCCACGTTACCCTTATTTCTGACAGCTGAGTATGGCACTGCAACTTGGAGGAACATCCTTGCGGGTGTTATCTATCAATTCAGTTTCGAAGTCATTCGGGCCAGTTAAGGCAGTTCAAAACGTGTCAGTTGAGATTGAGGCAGGAAAGATACAGGGAATTCTTGGGCCGAACGGATCTGGGAAATCAACGACTTTGAAGATGGTCCTTGGAATGTTGAAACCGGATTCAGGAAGTATCAAGGTTTATGGCGTTGACGTTCAGCGAAGTCCGATTGAAGCTAAGAGAATGATAGGCTATGTACCTGAGTCTCCTCGTCTATACGAGTTCCTAACAGGGGTTGAATATCTTGATTTCATAAGTGACGTTCATAGATTGGACGTTGAAACGAAGAAGAGTCGAATAACAGAATTTCTGGAAGCGTTCGAGCTTGAAGGTCGAGAAAACGAGATGATTAGCGGATATTCTCAAGGTATGAAACAGAAGATAGCGATAATCGCTGCTTTTCTCCATAGACCCAAACTGCTCGTTTTTGACGAGCCTCTCAACGGTTTGGATCCTAAAGCCGCACGTATTGTAAAGGATCTAATTCACAAGTTGGCGAGAGACGGAGTAACAACCATCTTCAGTACTCACATACTGGAGATAGCTGAGGCCATCTGCGACGGTATAACCATAATGTATGAAGGGCGGATTCTAGCTGAAGGAACGATGCAGGAACTCAGATCTCAAGCGGGTATGCTAGGTTCAACGCTTGAAGATGTATTCATGAAGGTGACTGGAACGAATGATGTCCGCAGTATAGTTGAGGCACTTGCGAGATGAATCTAAGACTCGTCTATAGACTTGCAATGGTGCTTGTGGTTTCTCAAGTTCGCGCCACGAGGAGTAGAGTTCGACTAAGATCTTTCAGACGACCTATCGCAATCTTTGCCGTTAGTTTGACAGCTTTCGTTCTGGCTTTCATCGTTTTTTGGAAAATTGCTCCCGCGATCTCATCAGTTGAAGAAGCGGGAATGGCTCTTGAAGATCTCACTCGGCAGGGCCTCATTGGCCTGCCTTCATTCGTAATCTTTTTCACTATTCTCAGTGGACTGTTATGGGAGTTGAGTTACTCGGCTCAATTCTCTTCTACTGACATAATCAACGCGCTTCCTCTCTCGGCCTCAGAGTATGTTCTCGGTTCATCGCTGTCAGTAGCTTACTCTTACTCTTTGATTCCGGCTATAGGCCTCGGGGCTACACTGGCTTTAGGACTCTACTTCCACAGCATAGACCTTTGGATGATGACGGCGGTGTTCACGTTCATCGGAACCTTTCTAGGCGCATTCGTCATCGAGATAGTTCGAGCGGTGATGAGTAGAACGTCCTCTGCTTTCTACAGGCGAGGGGGAAGGTTTGCTATCGCGATTCGCCTAGTAGGAGCTGTCTTGATACTCCTAGTCTTTCAGCTTGCATTCAATTATAGAGTCATGTACATCCTTCTGCAAAGCGTTATAACAGGCCTAACGGTTGCATGGTTCATTCCGGTCGCTTGGCCTTCACTGGCTATAATGGAGAGCTATCAAGGGGATTACGTCACTGCATTTACGCTCGCCATTTCGTCACTCGTTTTTATGGGAGCCATGTTCTGGGTGAGCGTTAAGCTTAGGGAGAGATACTGGGTGCCGATTCCCGCATCCATAAGGATCAGTACCGCTCCTTATTCTCCAAAAGTTGGTTTTCTAGGAAAGTTGGGTTTCTCTTCTGCGGAGTCCGCGATCGTTAAGAAAGACCTTAGATCATTGACAAGAAGAAGAGAGATGGCTAGGCTTCTCGCTATTCCCGTGATAATACTTGTCTCCATGCTCGCATCATTCACTTCATCTGGAGGAAGCAGGCTTGAGTTTCTAGCGTTCAGTCTAGTCTCTTTTTCTCTGGCTGTCGCTATATTCTCCCTAGTCATATCCATGATCAGTATCGGCCAAGAAGCGTCGGCTATCTGGAATATATATTCGTCTCCAATAGCTCCGAAAGAGATTGTTAGAGCGAAGCTGATGTTAGGGTTCTTGATCTCGTTAGCCGTCCTTCTGGTCATTTTTTTGGCTGTAGGCCTTCTATTTCGACCTAGTTATCAAGTTCTGATTCTCTTCTTCTTTCTCGGTCTTTCTCTAGCAATGGCTGAGACCTCCGTCGGGTTGATGATAGGTTCCAAGTTTCCTGACTTCAGCGAGATCCCTCGGAGTCGATTTGTCACATTCTCGGGAGGTTTTGTCGGAACAGTTGCTGGCCTAATCGTGGGAGGGATCGTTGGGGCGCCAGCATTCATATACGCTTTTGTCAGACAGATCTTCGAACCGAGCGAATATTCGCTTGCCGCAGTGACTGTTCTCACAATCCTACTAGGAGTAGTTTTCTCTCTTATCGCTTACAAGTTGAGCGTAATCAAAATATCGGAGCTTCTTAAAGAGCTGCCAACGTAGAAAGACATGAGATTTCGGTTTCCAAGTGAAGACTGGCAGATATGTGGGAATGATTGTGGGATCCGTTAAGGAACTTGAAGAAATAAGTGCAGCGATTGCGGTATGTCAAAGATGCAAACTTGCCGAAACTAGGACTAGGGTTGTTCCAGGCGAAGGTTCACATGAAGCTGGGGTGATGTTCATCGGTGAAGCTCCCGGCAGAGAGGAGGATGCGCAAGGAAGGCCTTTCGTTGGGAGAGCTGGGAAGCTTCTTGATAGGCTTCTAGCTGAGATCGGGATCGGAAGGAGCGAAGTGTTCATTGGGAATGTGCTGAAATGTAGGCCAACCTCTCTCGAAGGTAAAGATCGGAAGCCTACTGAACAAGAGGTTTCAGCTTGCTCGCACTTTCTGGACAGCCAAATCGAGAAGATCAAGCCGAAAGTTATCTGCACTCTTGGCGATACTGCGACACAATATATCCTTCGAAAGTATGGCATCAAGCCAGAAGGGATTAGCAAGATTCACGGCAGAGCTTTCAAAGTAGGCAACCTGAAGATAATTCCTCTCTATCATCCTGCTGCTGCATTGTACACATATGGCCTTCAGAGAGTTATGAGAGAGGATTTTAAGAAGGTGAAGACGATACTGGACCAAAGGGCGCTAGAAGGTTTCGTTGCCTAGCCTTCACGGAGTGGTTCGGGTCAGTTTCGCCGATCTATTCCCTTTTAATCCTGATAGAAATTTATATTCATCAGGTCATCTGGGAAGAAGAGCGATCTGTCAGAGAGAGTACAACGAGATTGTCAACTCAGATAAAATGGCTTAACGACATTATCCTTCCTGAGCAGACTACTGACCTCGGACTACTGGAGGGCATAGAGGTTGCGAGTTACCCCTCGAGCAGACTATGTCTACTCTGCAAAGGAGGTAGGATGCTCTGCGGTAAGCTTCGTTGCCCTGTGATCGCGAAGGCGCAGTCGCTGGCGAAGTATGGGCGGATGCTGGATTCTGATGTTGTGGACGGGTCTACTCCTCCCGGTGTCTTTGTGGGCCGGATGGGGTATCCGCGAGTCTATATCGGGCCGATGGTCCCTCCTTATCACGGAGATACTGAGATTCTTGACACCCCTGAGATGTGGATAGGTAAGTCTATCGAGCAGATCATAGATTACAGATTCTCTTTGATCAGAGGGAAGGCTCGAGCAAGTGTTTATGATGCTCAATCCGGGGGAGGGCTCCTTGAAACACTTCAAGAGTTGGCTATGGGAATCCGTCCCGCTGATTCTCAGGTGACTTTTGCTAAGAAGCCGAGAAAGATTCTAACTTTGAGTGAGGAGACTCAGCCTTTCGGCCCTTCAGCTCCCTTGAAGTCTTTTAGGGCATCCCATGTCAGTGTGGACAAGAGGATTGAGAAGGCTTACTACGATAGGGACTTGAAGGCTGCTGACGCTTTCTTGGAGTTATACCGTAAAGGAGTGCTGGTGACTAGGATTCAAAGGGCTCTGAGCATTGGGATGTTCGGTGTCGGTCAGAGGAGGAAGCTTGTTCCGACAAGATGGAGTATTACAGCGGTTGACAGCGGCCTTTCTTTGAGACTCGTGGATGAGATTAAGCAGCATGAGACGATCGATGAGTATAGGGTCTACAACTTCAGAAATCTTGACAATATCTTCGTCGCCATCCTGATGCCTGAACTCTGGAGTTTCGAGTGGATTGAGGCTTGGTTCCCAAAGACGACATGGAACGTCGATGGACCCGCTCCAGCCTTGATGGGCGACCATGAAAGCTATGGAGGCCGGACCACGTACGCTAGCGTTGGAGGCTGCTACTACTCTACAAGATTGGCTGTCGCTGAACGGCTCAGCATGGAGCGCAGGCAGGCTTCTGCTCTCGTTCTGAGAGAAATCCACCCCGGCTACATCGTCCCTGTCGGGGTTTGGAATGTTAGGGAGAGTGTTAGAAGCACATTGAAGACTCAACCAGCCAAGTTTGACACTCTCCAGAAAGCTTTGGATTATGCGAGTTCAAGATTGACGATCCCATTGAGGAAGTGGATTGAGAACAGCGTGATGCTGAAGCAAGCGTTGTTCCAAAAGAAGATTACAGATTTCTTTCATGGAGAGAGGCATTGAATGGTTGACGTGGACTACTCCTACGTGAACTGCAAGACTGCTCTCTCTTTGAGTAGACTGCCTGGGCTTCATTATTCCTTGAACCCTTACTTTGGCTGCGAGCATGGTTGCGTCTATTGCTATAGCCGCTCCGTCTTTCGAGATAGAGAACTTGCATTGAGTTGGGGGCGTTTTGTGAAAGCGAAGAGCAATATCTTAGATGTTCTCTCGCGTGAGTTGACGCGGAAGCCTCCTAGGGTTGTTGGGGTCAGTACAGTGACCGATCCATATCAGCCTTTTGAGTCCAGGCTCCAGTTGACTAGACGATGCGTCGAGATGCTGTCGCGACACAGCTTTCCCGTATCCATTCAAACAAAGTCTGCGCTCGTTCTACGCGATCTCGACTTGATCAAACCGGATAACTTCGATGTTGGGGTTACTCTCACCACAATGGACCCTGGTTTGGCCAGTAGACTGGAGCCGAGAGCTTCTAGACCTGACGCAAGAGCCAACGTCATAGAGGAGTTCGCTTCTAGAGGTGTGAAGACATGGATCTTCCTTGGACCTATCATTCCATACGTGAATGATCGTGAAGACAGTGTCTCGCAGGTTATCGAGATCGCTTCCAAAACGAAGAGCAGGCTTCTCTTCGATAAGTTGAACTTGAGGCTTTGGGTTCTCGAGTCTATACGACCTTTCATGGAGTCAGAGCGCCCTGGTGTTTGGGAACGCCTATCTGAACTGGTCGGCGGGAAATCAGAATATTGGTTGAATCTTTCCTCTCTAATCCGCAAGATATGCGCTAACAAGAATGTCCCTTGCGAGTCTGCTTTTCAATCCTAATGGTGAGATGTGGACCCGTCAGGTATGCGTCCCTTCTGACCTATCTTCAACATAGATCGGATGGCACATCAAGCCTTATTAGCTGCTGGTCTTCTGCTTTACTTGGGTACAGTATGTCGAAGCTTGAGGTGCTTTCAAGAGATGGAGCCACAGATGTTCTTCTTCGGCTCTGTACAGGGGACGCTAGGTTCAAAGAATTGAACGAAGCTGTCACCAACACTAGGACGTTGACCAAGAGGTTGAAGGAGTTAGCGGCGGAGGGTTTGATTCAGAAAGCTGGCGTCTGCTACACGATTACAAGCGAAGGCTTCGACACCGCCCTTAAACTAGCTGAGTTTGAAGGGAAATCTGGGCGCAAGCCGGTTAACCAAGAGGAGCTCGCTAAGATTAGATATGGATGGATGAGAATCTCCCTGATGTGTCTAACTGAACTTTTTCATAAAGAGTTCGGTGACGAACTGATCTCCGTCGTCCTTTATGGCTCCGGGGTCAAGGGCTCCTTCCAACTTGGCAGAAGCGATATAGACCTGTTCTACATCGTTGAGGATGGCTCAAGAAACGTTTGGCAACGTGAAGAAGCTGTGTTCAAAGGTTTTCAATCTACATGGGAGTACAGAGCCTGTGACTATTGGCTTAAGGCGCAGGGATTCTACGGGTACCCGGAGGTAACTACAGCATCACTACAGAAGAGTTACGCCAAGAAATTTCAACCCGTGTATCTTGATATGCTTTCCCATAGAGCGGTTCTCTATGATGCAGAAGATTTTTTTCAAAATTTAATGAAGAAGCTGAAAGAGGTGCTCAAGGCGCTAGGAACCATTCGGATTGAACGGCCAGATGGAACGTACTTCTGGTTTCTAAAGCCCGACATCGCCCCTGGCGAATCGATAGAGATAAGCTTGGGATAGGCAGATGGCCGTGAACAAGGATAGAGCTGAAGAAGCGATCAAGAGCGCAGAGCGAGAGTTCAGAAGCGCTGTCAGATGTTTAGAGGACGAAGACTATGTTGGATCATTGAAGTATCTTCAAGAATGCATGGAGTACACGGTAAAGGCGGTTCTGATAGCCTACGGAATAGATTATCCCAAAATCCATGCAGTAGGCCGCTTCCTATATGAAATAAAGGAGAAGTACCCTCAATGGTTCCTCAAACAAATGCAAACCGTAGCTGAAGTCACAGACAACTTAGCCAGAGGGAGACCAAGATTCAGGTATCCCTACGAACATCCGCCGGAACAATACGAAACAGTGGCGAAGGAGATCCTTCCCAAGGTCAAGAAAGCCCTAGAAAGCTGCCGCAAGCTCATTAAACAGCTCTTCGGCTAACATCCAACACCCCTTTCTCCAGTGATTGTAAAGAGAAGAGTATTAGCTACTGTCTCGTACATGAGAGTGGGTGAGGGTATGGAGGCTGAGGCTCTAGCTCTACTCGGGGAGTACGAGAAGGAGGCTGCATGGTTTAGGGAAAATTATGAAGAACTTCTTCGTGAATATGAGGGTAAGTACGTAGCCATCTATAGACAAAGAGTAGTTCAGTTCGATAAGAATTTCGACACCATCATAGAGAAAGTTTCAAGGAACTACCCTCTAAACCGTGTTTACATAGACTTCGTCACAAAGGAAAAACTGACGTTGATATTATGAAGATCCAAGGTTACTTCGACGATAAGTATGAGCCCCCTGCACCTTTCATCAGAGCTGTGGTTATTTCAAGAAGCCTTGGAATTGAACAGGCGGTGGATCTGCATATAGATACCGGTGCAGTCACAAGCATCCTTTGGACAAGGATGTATGATCTGGATAGGCTTTCCAGAACAAAGAGAGATTATGTTAAGACTCCCGTCACTTTTAGGCAGATATAATTTGTAGAGCCAAACTTATTCTTGACAAGAGCTTCTAGGCTCACAAGCAGATCGACGACTTGTAGTAGGGTAAGTAACTTGCCCTGGTACAAGTTGTTCTTCGATGAGAGACCAAAGAATAGGCGAGAGGATCTACATAATATAGAGAAAGAGCTATCCCATGCGACCAGAAAGGTTTGAACAAGCTCTCAGAGGGTCGCAGAAAATTTTCAAGGTTACGCATCGAGTTTCTCGAACATCTCCCAGACCTTCGAGGTAAGGTTGGGCTTTTTCTGAAGATTTTCGGTTAAATATATACATCTATAGATTTATATCCTGCCGAAAGCAAATCTTCAGGTTGAGGAAGAAATGATGGCGAAGAGCATCCTCGTTTCAGAGAACACGCATAGGAAGCTGATACTGGCCAAGATGGAGCTAGGGTTCAAATCGATGGAGGAAATGCTCGCCAAAATGGCGGTCGAACTTGATAAAGCTAAGTTCCTTCAAACCTCTGAAAGTTTCCGAAAGAGGATGAGAGAGAAATCGATGAATATAGAACACGTCGCGAGAAGTGGAGAATCAATACGAATTGAACTTCTCAGAGAATGGTTCAAAAGACCTTAAGGCGATCGTAGATACAAACGTCATCTATTCAGCGCTGTACAACCCAAGAGGCACATGCGGAAAGATCGTATTAATGGGCGTTGGGAGAGAGATTCAACTATTCTCAACAGATATAGTGAAGGAAGAACTGTTTCTGAACCTGAAAAGAAACCTTGGCATGACCAATGGTGAAGCGTCGAAAGTGATTTCTTCCCTCCCCGTCGAATGGGTGCCAAAGGAACTTTATAGTGACAAGATCGAGGAAGCTCTTAGTCTAATCGCCCATAAATCCGATGCACCAACGTTAGCATTAGCACTTGCCATTCGATCGCCCATAATCTCGGGAGACAGGCACTTTCAAACCATAAAGGTGAGGAAGAAAGCAAGAATCTTTACTCCGCAGCAATTCCTTAAGAAATGATGTTGGATCGATCTTTCCACTAGACCTTTATCTTCTCGTGGCCACAATTCAATTGCGGGAGCCAAATTTGAGAATCGCACTATGGGATCTTTAAAAAAGGAGGGAGATTGATTCGGCTTTTCCGAGGCCTTGGAAAGTTGCCGCAAGCTCATTGAAGAGTTCTTCGGGTGACTTGCTTTACAATAGTGAATGGGTGTGGGCTTGCAGGCGGCTATTTCTCTTGGCTGTTCCTCCCCAGCATATGGTGCGTTAACTGTCTTCTGTCGGGTCAAGAGCGTTGCCAAGAAACGGGACCCAGTGTTTGTGGTTGCGTTGAAGCCGGCGTTATATAGTTCATAGCTCCGATAAAGGAAGAAATTCTATCCGCTTCTTCTGAGTTCCTTGAACAGCATCGCGCATCATGCCTGACGACTGCTTTTCAAGGGTCTCTTCGGAGATCGCTCTTCCTATGCGCACTTCTTGGCGGAGGTTCGAAAGACTTGTAGTAGGGCAAGTTACTTGCCCTGGTACAGTTGTTCTTCGACGAGAGGCCCGAGAATAGACGAAAGGATCTATACAATATGGAGAAAGAGCTGGAAGCCTTTGTGAACGCTGTGAAACGGGGAGATATGAATTGAGGATAGCCTTAAGTATAGCTAGGATACCTATATGCTTAGTATATACGGAGAGCTATAAATGGCCAAGGCGCAGGTGAATGTGAAGCTGGAAGAGAAGTTGCTCAGGGAGGTTGAAGGCTTGGTCGAGAGCGGATTGTACGCAAGCAAGACGGAGGTCTTCGCTGAAGCTTTGAAGCTGCTTTTGAAAGCCAAAAAGGGGAAGACTATCCTGCAGAGGATAGAGAAGATAAGAGAGGGCACTGAGGCTTACCCTAGCGCGAGCCGAGCATTAGTAGAGGCACATGAAGAAGAGGATACCTAGCTTGCCCGAGACGATAGCAGTCGATGCATCGATCGTGGTGAAGTGGTTTAAGAAAGGTGAGACCCACGAGCAACAGGCATTGAAAGTCAGAGAAGACATCTTCACAACGAAGCTGCATGCAATCGCACCTGAATGGCTTTTCCTTGAACTTGTTCGCGCCTTAATGAAGATCGGCTATCCCAAGAAGAAGATTGAAGAAGCCTACGCATCATTGAAGGAGGCAGCTTCTCTAGATCTCATAGAAGTCGTACCGATGACCGGATTCTTGGACAAAGCAAAGGAAGTGGAAATCGAGCTGAAGCTCTTCGCCTCCGACGCCACCTACCTCGCCACAGCTCTCGCTTATCACACAGACCTCCTCACTGAGGATAAACATCTTCTGAACAAGCGAGTATCGACATACGCAGAGAAACAGGGAATCCGCATCCTTACCCTAGAAACTGATTTGAGGCTAAGGTGACTTCCCACGGCTGAAGTTTGGGATTCTCGGTTTTTCCGCTTATCGGCTTCATCATACCGAGTTCGGGCTGTGTCAAGGCAGAACCTAGATTGAGCAGGCTTATAGGTGGACGTCCATAGAGTCCAGAAAAATTGGACCATAACGACTCACTATCAACGCATAGCTATAAGTTGATATTTTTTGGAGTTCACGCGGCGTCGGCGAGGAGATGAAGGGTCGTCCAGTCGGATTGTTCATCGAGGTCGAACAGAAAGAAACTTAATCGCCCGAAATGAGCAAAGCAAAATCATTAAAATGGATCTTACCGCCCTTGGAAGATCAATGCTCACATCTTCTCTTCTTTTTCAATAATGTCTTTCAATTTGTTTTTCAACGGTGGGATATCTCTTTCAACAGTATCCCAGACGGCGTCTAAATCTACACCAAAATAGTCGTGTATCAATTTGTCCCTCATTCCCGCCACGTCTTTCCAAGGTATTTCAGGATGCCTTTCCCTGGTTTCCTTGGACAGCCTCTTTGTAGCTTCGCCTATTATCTCGATCTGCCTTATTACTCCATCTTGTCTAAGATGGTTATTCATGAAGTCTTCATAACTTATGCCTTGGGTATACTCCTCTATTCTGAATATGGCGTCCAAAATATGCCTCAAATATGCGGAGTTGCCTTTCTTCATCCGTAGATTACATCCATCTCCTTCCTTATGGTATCGATCAAATATGGACTTATGGATTTTTCAGTCAGCAAATCCACCTTTATCCCTAGGGCATCAGACAACTCTCTTTCTATTTTCACTACCTCAAGGAGGCTTTTTCTCTCTGAAAATTCGACGATAATGTCTATATCGCTTTCCGCTTTTTCCTCCCCTCTTGTATAAGAACCAAAGACAGCTATCTTCTTCGCTCCCTGATTCTTAAGCACCTGAGTAATCTTCTCAAAGATTTCTTTTCTATTCATCTTTTCCCCCCTCTTGGAGTGGCTTTGGAGTCGGGCAACGTACTCGGTATCTCGAGACGCCATAGTCCCTTTTCTTCATATCTCCTATTTTAACGATCCTTTTTCAACTTCCTCACGGGCGGGTAGGTAGCGTAAGCGACGGTGGTAACTCACATTTGGCGGCCACCCGGGCCAGGGATGCTAGTCAACGCAGACACCTAAGCTTGCATCTCTTCCTCGTTTAAGAATCCCAAGTCAGCAACTTCCTTTCGCAAAGCCCAGCTGATGAAGCTTGAAGGATCCTGCTTCTCTGGAAACCCATCCTAGCGCTGGCCTATGTTCTTGATTCAAAGGGCCTTATGCTTCTCGCCGAGTTCACAAGATGAGTAAAGCTGTTCTCGACCTCTATGGTTTTGTCTTATTCCAAGCTTTCCCATGACAATTACGGAGTTGTCCTCTCGATGTACCGAGCCACGGCTGCTCTTTCATCACTTGATAAGTCAAAGATCCTGGACGTAGAGATCTTGCATTCAGAATTGTTTTGAATTTTCTAATTCTAAAAAAAGGAGGGAGATTGATTCGGGTTTATCCGAATTCTATGGCATCGGTACGATTGCCTGTTTTCTCCAACGTAGCAGATA
>Ga0315312_1000840_pt1 | contig 29360 bp, 30 predicted proteins | sample TDP7_MG_FD_203629 | JGI IMG/M metagenome (GOLD analysis project Ga0315312, IMG submission 203629) | Freshwater sediment microbial communities from Lake Towuti, South Sulawesi, Indonesia - TDP7 | ecosystem: Environmental > Aquatic > Freshwater > Lake > Sediment | place: Indonesia: South Sulawesi... | reverse complement strand
AACGCATTTGCAAAAAAATTTAGGAACGAGAAGACTAAATTTCCAGTATTTATGCGGATTCCTTGTTTAAGAAATTAATTTTCGCGCTTTTTTCAGGTACTAAGCTTATAACCCTAAAAAAGAATAAGGCTTCAAGCAGCTTTTTCCCTTCCTTCCTTCTCGTTTACCCTAAGAAGGATAAGACCGCCGCCGATGAAGAAGACAATTAGGGCAACCACGCTCAGGCGGCTGGAGCCAGTCATCTGCCCGACCAGTCCAAAGACGAGAGGTCCAATGATTCCGGCAAACTTGGAGCTCACGTCATAGAAGGAAAAGAACTCGGCGCTCCGGCTTCTGGGAATCATCGTGCCAAAAAGGGAACGACTCAAGGCCTGCGTCCCCCCCTGGACGAAACCAACCAGGATGGCCAGAATCCAGAAATGCAGGGCGGTCTGGATAAAATAACCTCCGATGGAGATGCCTGTATAAATCCCCAGCCCCAGAAAGATTGCCTTTTTCGGGCCGATCTTTCCAGCCAGGTGTCCGAAGAGAATGGAGAAAGGAATGCCGATGAACTGCACAGCCAGAATCGCTCCAATCAGGTGCTCCTGGGCGATGTTGATCTCCGCCCCGAAGATCACAGCCATGCTGATGATCGTGCCGATGCCATCGTTGTAAAGCCAAAAAGCTACCAGGAACTTGAAAGCCTCCCGGTATTTTCGCAGGTTGTGGAAAGTAAGGGAAAGGCGCTGGAAGCTGGCCCGGACGGGATGGGTGCTCTCCCCGGCGATGAGCACGACCGGGGGTTCGGCCACATTTTTCATGATGGGAATGGAAAAAACAGCCCACCAGATAGCCACGGTGAGGAAAGAATAGCGGGCGCCCCACTCAGCATCTGGAATGCCGAAAAACCCCGGCTTCATGATCATGATCAGGTTCAGGATTAAGAGGACCCCTCCTCCCAAATAGCCGAGGGCATAACCATAAGAGGAAATCCGGTCGATTTCCTCCTTTCCGGCCACGTGGGGCAACAGGGAGTCATAAAAGTTATTCCCTCCCGAGAATCCTACCATTCCCACAGTGTAAAGAATGGAGGCCAGAAACCATTCTCCCCGGCCAACAGAAACGAGGGTGGCCGTGGATACAATGCCCAGAGCGGCAAAACCAGCCAGAAATTTTTTCTTCATCCCGCCATGATCTGCCAGGGCTCCCAGAATGGGCGCGGAAAACGCCACGATAAGCATGGCGACGGTATTCGTATACCCCCAATAGCTGCTGGCTGTGGTCTTGGACAGGTTAGCCCCGGCGACCGAGCTGTAGAAAAAAGGTAGCACCGCAGCCATGATGGTGGTGGCAAAGGCCGAATTCGCCCAGTCGTACATGCACCAACTAAGGATGATTTTTCTACGTTCCTTATCCATTCTGGACCCTTTTTACCATTTTTTCTTAGGTGGGCAAAGAGAATTCTTGTTCCCGGAATTCCTTGATGAATGACAATTTCTTATGGAAAATATGGAAAAATAATCAGATAATGAGAGCATCGAGGAGGTTACATTTATGACGTTACATTTCTGAAATTGAAGGTTTCCAATCCGGCCCGTCCAGGCAAATCAAAAGAGTGTGAACTTCTCGTTGATTCGGGTGCTGTATATTCGGTCCTTCCGAAAGAGGGGCTGAAGCATTTGGGGATTAAGCCGACATCTTACAAAGGGTACATTTTGGCCATGGAGAAACGATTAGACCTCCTGTTGAAATGCTTATTTCGAATACAGGGAAAAAATTCGAGCAGCCCCGGCCATATTGGGAGAGAAGGGAATTTTTTGCTGGGCGCCACCACGCTGGAGGCTTTAGGGATGATCCTTAACCCCATCAGAAGAGAACTGAGACCTTTTCCTATGGTGCTCAGGCAGTTGATAGAGCTTAAAGTGTTTAAGTTGGGGTTCACCCCGATTTACTCCTTGATCAGGTAGGGGCTTCTTGGAGGGCACTCGATGTTGATGCCATACAGGTCGCTGGCTGACCCAGAAGTGCAAGGGGAAGGGAGTATCGATCCCCTGGGATTGGCGAAGTTGGCGGACCGATTGGGTGACTGGATTCTCCCCGGGATGACGGCACGGATGTGGCGACCGAGGTTCCTCACCGCGATCGCTGTTTCGTCAATAGTTGTTGAGCCATTCGAGGATGAGCTGGGGAAGGACGGCATCTCGCCCCCATGGTTGGTCCTAGAGTGGTACTACGTAGAGGCAATTGCTGGGATGGAGTATGTGGAGGAGGGTGCGTTGCGGCGCGTGCCGGGAATTGACAAAGCCCGTCGGGCCCTTCGGGACAAGGTGCCCATGAACGCGGACCGGTATCTCAAGACTCCCAAGGTGTTCGGATTTCACGGGGTTTACAAGCGCCTCGCGCGCCACGTGCACATCGTCGACGATAGGTTGATGGTAGAAGAGAATGGGATTCGATTGTTAAAAGTATGGGAGGAAGAGCAGGGTATACCAGGCTTCTCCGACCAACAGAATGGGAATGTGGCAAAGACCCTCCGCAGCCTTCGGGAGGCGCTAACAGACGCCCTTAAGAAGGGCCAAACGGAACGTCAAACCGGCTGGCCTGGGGCTAGTTTTTTTGTTGATCATCTTTCTCCTCACCAGATAGGTCCTCGAGAGAGGGAATTTCTTTGGGGGTTGCTGCTCGATCAAGAGGCCGAACCGCGCGGGGAGATGTTCACGCTAATGACAGATCCCGAGATCCGTCGCCAGTTCGCCGACGAAGCCGACGAGCGAGCTTTCTTGAGACAGGTGCGAAACCGGGCTTCCGAGGGCCTTCAGAGACGGATAGATGCAATTGAAGCTTACGAGGAATTCTGCCGGCCCATACAAGAAGCTTGGGATCACCTTCGCCACATGTCTACCGTTAATCAGTCGGCAGGGGTGACGGCAGGAGACATGGCAGCCGAAGCCCGTGTGTCGATTCTGACTTCGAACCTCCAGCGGGCAATTGAGAGCGGACGCGAGGTCTTGGGTGAGACCCTCGTTTCTCAGGACTTTGACAACGTTGCCCAGGCCTTCGAGACCGTTCGGTCCGGGGAGGAGCTGTTTCACACCCTGTGGAGCCGTCACGTAACCGTTCAAAAAGAGAAGCCCCCTGAGGGGAAGCGCCCGTGGTTTGAGGCCGCCGCGGACGGCCGTCTGATCATCCGATCCCCATATCGAATGGCAGAGGCACCGCCGCCGCAAGAGCGATTCGTTCACCCCTACCGTGCATCAGCGGTTGCTTCGTTCGTGAACGATATTTGGGGGGCATCGTGATGGCGAGCAAGAAAGCGGAGGCAGGATCGCTTAAACTGCTGGAGGCGTGGGAACCGCCCGAAGGCGCAGGGGACCCCGTCGGTTGTATCGCGACGACTTTCACCTTCGACCCTGTCTTCTTCGAGGAACATTGCCTCTCTCGCTTCCTCCGTCTCGAGACCGACCCCCGGGAGGATAGGGCGGCATATTTGATCGAGCGTGAAGAGAAGCTCGCGAGCACATGCGTTTCAGTCCTGGTGGACCGATCAACCGCAGAGGGAAGTGCGAGCCCGCGCTGGGATGTTCTCCCCGTCCCGGTGCCGCGAGGCATCCTTCATGCCAAGATTTCAGTGCTTGCTTGGCACAATTGGATACGAGTCCTGATTGGCTCAGCTAACCTAACCGAGCCTGCGTATCGGAAGAACCAAGAGATCATGGGCGTCCTGGATTTTCGGGACGGGGGGGAAGCCCCCATCGAGATCCTGGGGGAGAGCCTTCGATTTGTGGAGGGAATGGCTGCACTTGCCCCGGGAAGACTAGATGGGCTAGGACCCAAGACACGGCTTTTGGCGCTTGTCCGCAAGTTGTTCGAGCGGTCTCAGGGATGGAGGGCCGTTCCCCTGAGTCCCCGGGAGTCTCCGCAGGTCGTCCCGATCTTCCTCGGACCAATAGATCAATTCCGCACACCGATTCTTGTACGCCTCGGCCAGCTTGCGAGGGAGCGCGGCGGGCCAGCGACCGAAGCGAGTGTATTGTCGCCGTTTTTTGATCAAGCGAGTGGCCCGACCTATCCAGGGACGACCTCGCTCCTCGTTACAATGACTGATCGCGGCCAGCGGTCCATCCAGTTTCTCATTCCTAGCGAGAGGCTGCCGGACGGGCGTATACGCCTGCGGGCCCCGAAGTCGCTGCTTCGATCAGCGCGGAAAACGGCCGAGTACAGCGTGTACCCCATAGTGGAAAACGTAGAAAACGAGGTTCGACCGATTCATGCCAAGAGCATCTGGCTACGAAGCAGTCGGTGGCATGTCTATATGATCGGGTCCAGTAATTTTACATCGGCCGGCCTTGGCCTGATGGACCATCCTCCGAACGTGGAGGCAAACCTGGCTTACCTCTTTCCGGATGAGGGGCCGCTGGTTCGCCGCGGAAAGCAAACTCTTCCCCCGATCGGTGACAGACTCGAAGAGCTCGAATCAGCCCTTTGGGAGCCGCTGGGCGAGGATGAAAGTGAGGATACTCAGCCCTCGAGTGTTCTTCCGGTCGGCTTCGAGGAGGCTCTCTTTGCCCCGGATGAAACTGGCGGATTGCTTGAACTGCACTTTGGGCCGACGTTACCTCTTACCTGGACAGTCTCAATTCCCGGTTCATCCGTTCACGTCTATTCCGAGAGCCAGCACATCGAATCGAGCTGTCCCTCTGAGGTGAGGCTCCCTTGGCACGAAAAGCTAATCCCGACCGCACTAGAAGTCCAGTGGAGGAACAATCCAGGCCAGACCTGCTCGGCCCCCTAGCCGGTTAATGTAACGGATCATTGCCTCTTGGCCCCGCCAGATGATCTCCGAAACCTCCCCCTGGAAACACTCGTGGCAATCTTGGGCTCGGGGCGGCCGCTCCACGAGGCGGTCTTGGAGCAGAAGCGGAGGACCGTGGAGGAGGCATTCCAACAGGCGTGCGAGGCATCTCCTGAAATAGACCCCCATCGACGCATCCGGACGGAGACCTTCCTCCTTCAACGGACCCGCCGCGTGGCCAAAGCGATCGATCGCCTGGTGGAAATTCTGGCTCGGCTAGTGGTGCACAAGGACGCCCTCTCGTGGCGCCTGAGGGGCCCGGTAGGACCTCTGGCTCTAGCTCGTGCGCTGAAGGCGGCTGCACAATCGCCCGGCGAGGCCTGCTTTCTTTTGACGGAAATTGTCCTGGCGATGCGTCGCGTGAACGTCGCCAAGATCGCTGTTGGTATCACCGAAGAGGAGGTTCGCGGCGAAATGAACTCGGTCCGGGGGGAGATCGAGGGGCTGGTGCGAGACGCGCTCCAGGCGAACGGAACAGTGCCCCCGGCTCTGAAGGAGTATGTGTCGACGGCCCTGGATGAGGCGCGCGGATGAGATTTGCGATCCCGTTTCCTGCTGACGCGATATCGCTCCACACAGATCGGGTGTCCGGTGAGATCGCTCTCAGACAGGAGCGAACTGCAAAGGATATTCTGCGTCGACTCGAGGATCAGCCTGGGGTGATTCTCGCCGACGAAGTGGGGATGGGGAAGACCTTTGTCGCGCTTGCGGTAGCCGTTTCCATCGCCCAGGCGAGACCAGACGATTGTCCAGTTGTCATCATGGTGCCGCCGAGCCTGAAGCAGAAGTGGCCCAAGGACTGGGCGGTCTTCAAGGAACATTGTCTGCTCACCAATCAGGGCAGAACGCTTCAGGCTGCCAGCGTGGATACCGGGGTAGCCTTCATGAAGGCCTTGGACGATCCACCGGAACGGCGCAAGGCGATCCTCTTTCTGACTCATGGAGCGCTGAATCGGTCACTCACCGACGAATGGGTGAAACTGGCACTTATCCGCCGTGCACTGCTCCGCCGCAGCACCATGGAACATGTGCGGCGGGCACTTCCGCGATTTGCCGGCAGGCTGTTGCGGTCGCAATGGGTGGACCGGAGAGCCCCGGGCCTTTGGGAGCGGCTTCTCGACCACCCACCGGAACACTGGCGTCGCCTGATGCGGACAGCTGGCCTTGATGAGGCCGCCGTGGATGACCCGGTGCCAGAGGCACTCGTGGACGCTATGGAGCGGCTCGATCTCACACCTGTTCTCGAGACGCTGGATCGTATCCCGCTCAGAAAATCGACGCACATCGAGGAGAGACTTCACGAGGCTCGCCATGCGTTGGGAGGTTCGCTTACCGACCTTTGGAAGGAGTGGTTGAGCCAGACCCGGTTCCGCTCGGCCCTGCTCGTGTTTGACGAGGCCCACCATCTCAAGAACCTCACGAAGCTCTCTTCCTTGTTCATTGAAGAAGGCGCTCAAGAGGATTCGGAGGCTGTCAGCAGGGGACCACTTGCCGGAGTCTTCACGCGCATGCTTTTTCTTACGGCGACCCCCTTCCAACTCGGGCATTACGAGCTGATAAATGTGCTACGACGGTTTGAAGGAGTGGCGTGGGAATCGGCTGCTGCCCCCACGTCCGGCAGAGCGGGCTTCCGCCAAACGATTGATACCCTTGAGCGGGCACTGAACGAAGCCCAGGCATCGTCGCTTCGCCTCGAGCGCGTGTGGGGACGATTGCGGCCCTCGAACCTAAGGGCGCAAGGCGGGAGCGAGTTGTCCCCCGAGGAGTGGTGGCAAGACATTCAATCGAACCCCCCTGACGCCGGCCTTGCCGCTGACCTTTACAGGCGGTACAGGCAATGCGACGAGAAGATGCGTCAAGCCGAGCATCTCCTGAGGCCTTGGGTGATCCGCCATCTTAAGCCTAAGACGCTTCCCCCTCGCGAGGACCAGACGGCTCCAAAGCGTCGAGAAGTCTTGATCGGCGCGAGTATCCGCCAGGACATTCCTGTTCCGGGCGAGGTGGGATTGGAGGTAGACGGCGACGCACTCCTTCCATTTCTCCTGGCAGCACGCGCCCAGGTTGCGCTCTCATCCAAGGTACGGACCGAGCTTTCCAAGCGGGCGCTCTTTGCCGAAGGCCTTGCCTCCTCCTACGACGCCTATTTGGAGACGGGTCGGGGGAGTGAAGCGGTGGACGACGAGGACGGAAACCAGACACAGGGGGAGCCGGGTGATCCGGAGATCGCCTGGTATCTCAGCCATCTCGACCGCGTGCTGCCCGACCAAGACGAAGAGACCCGTGCCCGACACCCAAAGGTTTCCGCGACGATTGATCGGGCCATCAAGCTGTGGTGGGAAGGGGAGAAGAGTCTCATTTTCTGCTATTACCGCGCGACCGGGCGAGCCTTACGACGGTATGTCTCGAGGCAACTCGAGCGACAGATTCTTGAACGCGCTGCCGGCTCGCTTGGCATTCATGGCTCCGAGGAAGTCCGTGTTGAACTCGAAGGTATTGGCCAACGGTTCTTCGATACGCATAGCCGTCTGCGCAATCAAGCGCAAGCCCTCGTCCGGCAGGTAGTATCCTCGTATCCAGAGCTCGCTGAAAAGGATCGGGAGTCCATCGTTGAGGTAGTGCTTCGTTTTCTAAGGACTCCCTCCTTTCTTGTTCGGTATTTTCCCATGGGTGAGGAGGATACCGTCGCAGCTTTCGCTCACGCGTTCGATCGTCCTGATGTGTCTGATCTAACCCTCAGACATCGCATCAATGATTTTTGCCACTTCCTGGCAAAGCGCTGTGTCTTTGAGGAGCGGGAGGAATACCTCGGCGCCCTTTCGAAGATACAGACCGGAACATTTCGCCGTGAAGCCCCAGATGCGGATGATCCGACCGACGAGATCCGCTACCTTCCGAACGTCCGCTTGGCAAACGGCGAGGTGTCGGGGGAGGCGAGGCGGCGGTTGATGCTGGCATTCAACACGCCATTTTCCCCTGAGATACTGATCGCCAGCAGCGTGCTAGCGGAGGGAGTGGACCTCCATCTCGATTGTCGGTTCGTGATCCATCATGATCTGTCTTGGAATCCTAGCACCATCGAGCAACGAACCGGCCGCGTGGACCGAATCGGGGCGAAGGCCGAACGGGCCCGGAAACCCATCCATGTATACTTGCCGTTCGTCACGGCGACGCAAGACGAAAAGATGTTTCGGGTTCTGCGAGATCGTGAACGGTGGTTCTCCGTAGTCATGGGGGAGAAGTACCAAACGGACGAGCAGACAACGGATAAGCTGGCGGAGCGCATTCCTTTTCCCGAGCATGCGGCGAAAGCGCTCGCCTTCAATCTTTCAGTAGACTGATATGCACGGTAGGCTGAATTCAGGAATCGCTACAGCAATGTCTCCCGGCGAAAACGAAAAGAAACCAAAGACGACGTGGTCCCCGGTATCATTGAATCCGATAAAAGTTTAAAGGAATACAGGCAAAACTGGGCAGGGCTGATCCAGAAGATTTACGCAGTCGATCCTCTGCCCTATCCGAGGTGCCGGGGAACCATGCAGATCACCCGCTTCATCCTGAAAAATACCCCCACGCCGCCTCTCCGGACGTCTACCCCGAAAATCCCACGAATCCCCGCAGAAACGGCCCCCAAACAAACACGACATCTTTTGCTGAAATTCCCTTGACATACAATTGCCTTTTTTGTATATTCAGCCTATCCCAAAGCGAGTTCTTATCAATAATTGGGGAAGCCACGACGGAGGTTTAATAACCCGAGTGGCTCATGTTGGAGCAGGTGAGACAGATAAGCCTAGGCTCCTTCGCGAGGAGACGTTCCTTACGCCTTTCCTCCAGACACCAGGATAGATTCGAGGTAATTGCGAACGAGGAACAGAGCTAGGCTCATTCGCCTCTACTTTTCCGTCTGCAAACAAGAGGGTTGAACTGATGATTGAATCTGTCAACATCGAGAATTTTCGTTGCTTCCGGAAGCTCATGGTCAATGGGTTACGGCGCATCAATATCATTGTCGGTGCCAATGCCTCAGGTAAAACTGTCTTCCTTGAAGCCATATTCTTGGCATCGGCGGCTAGCCCAGAGATAGCGCTAAGATTGAGGTCATGGCGCGGGCTGGGAGAACAAATCCAACTAAGCCGGAATAGGAGGGACTACGAGTCTCTTTGGGAGGACTTGTTTTTCAGACTTGACCAAAAAAAAACAATCCGCATTGCACTGAAAGGCTCACCCGAGAGGAACAGAAGTCTGCTCATTCATTATGAAACAGAAGGTACCGTCGCACTGCCCCTGGGCGAGCAAAGAATCGACGCAACTACTATTGTTCCGATTGTATTTGAATGGACTAGGAATTCCCAGGCGGCATTTACCTCAAAACCCGAAGTCACAGAGAAGGGATTTGTTGTCCCAGGAGGTGACATAAGCTTTCCGTCTATGTTTTACTCAACAGTAGTTAAGGCTGCCACACCGAAGGAGACAGCCACTCGCTACTCAGACCTAAGTAAGCAAGGTAGAGAGCATCTAATCGTGGAGGCCCTCCGCCGCGACTATCCTTATATTGAAAATCTCTCTGTTGAAATTGGCGCTGGTATACCCATGGTACATGCTAAGGTCCGCTCAATCGATGCGAAGATTCCGGTTGCACTAGTTTCTCAAGGATTGGGACAGTTATTAAACTACCTCCTCGCCATCGCAACTTCACCACATGGAGTTGTCCTAATCGATGAGATTGAAAGTGGCTTTTATTTCGACAAATTGTCGGATCTGTGGGCAACACTTTTTCATTTTAGTTGCAGTTATAACACGCAAGTATTCGCCACAACCCACAGCAGAGAGTGTCTCCGAGCTTTGCATTCAGTGATCAGAGATAATGAGAGGGAATTTTGTTTGTTACGTGCTCAAAGGGAGGACGGTGAGTGCACGTTGCGGCGCATAGAGGGCCCCGATCTCCGGAGTGCAATAGAGCATGAAGTGGAGATTCGATGACAGATGCAGTCGAACGGAGATGCGCATAATAGATCGTTGGTCATTCTCTGTGAGGGGCAGGGAGACCAGGCTTTTTTCGTTAACCTGATAAGAACTCGGAGCCTTCCTGGATTCAGCGTAGTCTTCCCCAGTGATAAGCCAGAGCAGGGGATTCCTGGCGGCGTGGATGGATTTGCTGGTCGGCTTCGAGCATTGCGGGCAGAAAGAGACTTCTCCAAGATTGAGGGGCTCCTTGTCGTTGCGGACAATGACAGCCGCCCGGAAGCGTCATTCACTAGGGTGCAACAGCAGCTGACTGAGGCTGGCGGTTATCCGGTTCCAACACAACCTCTTGAAGTCGCACGAGGTGAATCGGGGCCATGGGTAGTTGTGATGATGCTTCCGTGGATTGGACAACCTGGCAACCTGGAAACACTATGCGTCAAGGCGATGCGAGGTGCTTGGCCCGAAGCTGCGGTCTGCCTCGAAGAATTCTGCCGGTGCACAAGCACAAGTCGGTGGGACCTGTCCAAGCAATCTAAGATGAGACTGCGCGCGATGATTTCTGCAGTGTGCGAGAGCGATCCCAATACTAGTTTGGTTTACGCTTGGAACAGACCTCAGAATTTGATACCGCTTAACGACGCGGTTTTTGACGAAATAGCGGCCTACCTAAGCGACTTCAAGAAGTTAGTCAGCCAGCCATAGGTGTCCAGCGCAGCCCCTCCGAACGGTGTCGGCCATCCGTGTCTGCCCCGTGTCGCCAAAGCCCCCTCTCGCCTGGCATCGCACCCCCCCGTTGTAATATGCTACCTCGCTCAGCTATCACCTCACCCCGTCAGAACCAGGCGCATACGGTGGTTCGGCTGGGCGGGAACGAGCGAACGCTCGAAGGACCGAACGCCTTGGCCCTATTCGATGAATTCCGGATACACGCGATGCGGGGTGATTCCCCGCTGGTGGCCTAAGGCCAGCAGGCGCCGCACGGCCGCTCGATCCCGCTCTCCATAGTCCAGCGTCAGGTCATTGATGTACATCCCGACGAACCGGTATGCCACCCGCCGGTCCATGTCCCGGCGGAACTGCATGGCCTAATCGAACGTCTCCCCCCGGTGCGTCAGGGCATACTGTCGAGGCCAATGGGGACGTCCTTAAATTATTCAATTTACATTAAGCGATCTGGCATGATAATCGTCGGACTATGCCAAAATCAGCCCGTCTTGACGCTCCCGGGTGGACGGGGAGCCGATCTTTTAAAAGATCAAAAAGTAAAAAGAAGCCTCCTTGGGAATTTTATCGCCCTCACCCCACCCTCTCCCCGCTGGAGAGAGGGGAAGGGTGAGGGGGTTCATCTATTTCGTGTAAACATATTCTTGCCCGGGATTCAAAATCAGCACTTCCACACCGGGCGCTTCTCGCCTGGCGATGTCCACAAATTCCTTTGGGTCCTGAACAAGAATGGGGAAAGTCTTGTAGTGCATGGGAATAACCTTTTTGGGGGAGATCATTTTCGCGGCCCGGGCAGCCTGGAACGGATCCATAGTAAAGACGCTGCCGATGGGCAACAGAGCCACGTCGATCTTGTAAAGTTCGCCGAATATCTTCATGGAATCAAATATGCCCGTGTCGCCCGCATGATAAATGGTCGCACCGTCCTCCAACCTGATGATATACCCGCAGGGTGCGCCCGTGGCTGTGGAATGGAAGGCCTGGGTCATGCTTACAGAGATCCCTTCATAGAGCAGATTGCCCCCGATGTTCATGCCGTAGCCGAAGTAGCAGACCTTCTCTGCTGGGATTTGAGAATCGCTTTGTAAGCGGCGGGCTGTTTCCACATTGGCTACGAGCAATCCACCAGTCTTCTTGACGACGTCGGCAGCCTGCCCTACATGGTCGAAATGGTCGTGGGTCACCAGGACCATGGTCGCTTCCTGCACATCGTTAAGACTGAAGGTGGAAACCGGGTTTTCAAACCAAGGGTCGATGTAAAGGACTTTCCCTTTTGCAGAGGTAATCTGGAACGCAGCGTGAGATAACCATTTGATTTTCGTCTTGGCCATTTTTCCCTCCTTTATTTTTTGATTTGATAGCGGTTCGGGGAATCAAAGACAATTACCGCTGTGTAAGGGCCTTTTACCTTCCCGGAATGGGGGGCTCCCGCAGGAACATAAAAAGCCTGGCCAGGCCCATATTTTTTTACCTGGCCGGAAATTCCCAATTCCACAGTTCCCTCCAGGGGAATCTCCAGCTGAGCGGCATGGGAATGTTCTGGCATAAACAAATCCCCTTCTGTGGCCAGGAAAACAACCTGATGGTTGGCAGCCTGAAGGACATAGCCCTTGGCCCCTTGTACGGGGAGTTCTGCCTGGGGCAGTTTCTCGATGAACTCTGGAAAACGCATGAAACCCTCCTCTCACTTTTTCCCGTATTGTCAAAATCCAGCCACATTGAAATTAACCAACAAAGCCACGCTCATATCAAGGGCCCCTATATAAGTCAGTACCTGTTCTTCAGATATTATCTTTTGCCCTCCACTTTATTATCTTAGGCGTATAACTTCAGCTGGATTCCCGGGCTTCTGACGCCAGATCTGCTACGGAGGTTACGCGCTTCTTTTGCAGGAGGTAGAGCGTGAGGACGATGAGCAATCCCAAAAGATCTGTGAGGAGGCCCGGTTTGATCAACAGCGCCGCGCCCGCCAGCAGAATTAGGTTTTCATACCATCTATTCTCGCTGCCAAAATAGCCAATAACTCCCCCAGCCAGAGAAATGACCGCCAGCCCTGTGACCAGGGAGCTCCATATGATTTCTATGGGAGATCCGATGAGCAACACTGCGGGTCGGTAGATGAAGAGATAAGGAGCAATGAAGCCGGCCAAACCCATACGAACTGCCAGCCAGCCCGTTTTTAGAAAATTGGACCCGGCGATGGCCACGGCCGCATAAACGGCGGCGCAAACCGGTGGAGTAACGGCCGATATAATGGCGAAGTAAAAAACAAAAAGATGGGCCATTAGGGGCTTTACTCCCAGCTTCACCAAGGCCGGGCCGGCAACGGAAGCCGCCAGCACGTAGGCTGCGGTGGTGGGAACCCCCATACCCAGAATCAAACAGACGATCATCGTGAAAAAGAGGGCCAGAAAGAGGCTTCCGGCACTCAGGCCGATGATCATCTCCGAGATCTTGATTCCCAGGCCGGAGAGATTGAACATACCAATGATGATCTGCGCGCAGGCACACAAACTGGCTACCAGAACGACCGATTTGCCCCCGGCTTCAAGAGCTGTCCGCATGCTCCGGCCCCTTTCTTTAAACTGGGCCAAACTCCGCACCGGCAGGAAATACACTCCCACAGAAACCACGATGGCCCAAAAAGCAGCCGTAGCGGCATCATACCCCTGGACCATCAAATAAACGAGCACCACCACGGGGATGAAAAGAGGGGCGCTCCTGGGCATGGTCTTTCTTATGGGGGGGATTAGTTCTTTGGGAATCCGCTGCAGGTCCGATTTCTTCGCTTCGAAGTGGACTGAGGCGGTCACTCCCAAGTAGTAAAGAAGAGCGGGAACTACCGCGGCCAGCGCGATCTTTAGGTACGCAATGCCGATCAGTTCCGCCATGATGAAAGCGCCAGCTCCCATCACCGGAGGCATGATCTGGCCCCCGGTGGAGGCAGTGGCTTCCACAGCTGCGGCGAATTCGGGCCGGTACCCCAAGCGCTTCATCAAGGGAATGTTAAAAACTCCGTCCACTACTACATTAGCCACCGCGCTCCCAGAGATTGTCCCGAATAGGGCGCTGGATAGGCAGCTTACTTTTGCCGGGCCGCCATAAGACCTGCCAGCAATTCCTTTCGCCAGATCGACGAAGATCTCTCCTCCCCCGGTGTAATAAAGGATGGACCCGAAGATGAGAAATCCCGCCACAACGGTGGCGGAAACTCCCGTGACAATTCCCCAAAGACCAGCTGTAGATAGGTAAAGAGTTTCCAGGATGTAATTCAGGCTGAACCCCCGATGGGCAAATGCCTCGGGAAGATATGGCCCAAAGTAGGCATAGAGGATAGATAAGATCGCAATTAACGGAAGGATCCAGCTTAGGACTCTCCGGGTCATCTCCAGTACCAGGAGAGTGGCGATCATCCCCAGTATTAAATCCCATTTGTTGGATATGCCTGGTTCAAGCATGATTCGATCATAGTTGAGGACGATGTACGTGCAAGCGATGACCCCCAGAATCATCATGAATAGGTCGGGGATAGAAAAGCGTCCCTTTGGAGATCTCTTGGCTGAGGCAGGATAAAGGGTAAAGGCCAGGACAAAGACAAATCCTATGTGGATGCTCCGTTGAATGAGGTTGGGAAAAGCGCCGGTGAAAGAGGTGTAGAGCTGGAACAGAGTTAGCAAAATGGCCATCCACGCCGCAAAAGTGGCCATTCTTCCTTTCAGCTTCCTCGGTTCTGCCTCCCCTTTATCTTTCAGGTCCAGCTGGGTGGTTTCTTCAGACATGGGAACCTTTCACACCCCCGCCCCTGCTCTGCGGGGGCAATAAGAAAATCCTCCTTCTTGAGCAGGAGAGCGGGGTAAGTGATTCTTCATGGCCGTTTGGCGCTGACCCGCCAAGCCATGAAAATCCCCTCTTCCCCTCTTTGGCAAAGGGGGGGGTTGGGGGGATTTAGAAGCTATTTTCTAAAGAATTTCTCAGTCTTTGGGGATCAAATGCTCAGCTACCTTCAGCCCCAGCTCGCGGTAATATCTGATCGCTCCGGGATGGAGAGGCACCGTACAAGTCTCCAGGGTCAGGCTGGGAAGGTGAACCCCTTTCACTGAAGGATAAGCGGCAACTTGGTCGTCAAATCCCTCCCAAACCGCCTTCACCATCCTGTAGACCATCTCTTCAGGCAAATCTTTCTTGGCCACGGCTCCGATGAGCATGGCAAAGGTTTGGTAAGAAGGAATCTCTTTATATATCCCCTTTGGAACTGTTATGGGGCTCAGGTAGGGATATTTTGCCAAGACTTTATTAATTTCCTCAGCGGTGAACCCAAGAAGGCGAATGGGTGTGAAAGTGGCGATGTCCAGCGTGGAGGCGTCCAAGCTAGCCAAGCCTGCGCCGGATTTCACGTAGCCGACGACCCGCTTGTCTTTGATGGCGGCTACTGCATCTTCCGTTCCCCCCCGGTAATATTTCGGGTTCACTCCCAGAGCGTCCAGGATGGCCTCCACAGTCTTTTCTGTTGCCGATCCTCTCATCCCCGGGTTGAAGGGCTTGCCGGTCAAATCATAAACCGTTTTTACCCCACTATCTTCCCGGATGACGAAGTTCTGGGGGGCGGGTTGGTATACCCAGAGCACGTACTGATCCTTGATGGGTTTCCCTTTCCAGGGCCCAAGGCCGTGGTAGGCTTGGTATTGGATGTGGATCGTCGTCAATCCGAGGTCGAGTTCCCCCTTGTTGATCCGATTGATGTTATCCACCGAAGCGCCTGTCTCGACCACCGTGACACTCACATCGGGCAAGTTTGTATTGATGACCTTGGCCACGGCTACGAAATAGGCGTAGTGGCTCGAGGCTGCTTGGGTCGTCCCCATGGCCAAGAGCTTTTTAGAAGCGGCCACAGCGGGGTGGAGATAAGAAAGACCCCCGAGTCCTATGGCCAGCCCCAAACAAAAAACGATAATTCCTCTGATCGATTTCATAGTCGGCCTCCTTTCTTAGTTTAATAGGACGCAAATTTTCGCAGATATCCGCAGAAAGTCATTTTCTAAAGGAAATCCTGAAAATCTGCGTTTACCCTGTTAGATAGTAAACATCTAACAGGGTGAATCTGCGTCCCCATAATATTTTTTACAGATTTTTCCAGAACGGCTTCTGGGCCTCTTTGACTTTTTTCACGATGGGATCGATCATTCGATGATCCACCATTTTGCGAACCTTTCCCTCCCCTCCTTCGGCCAGAATTTCTCCCCGCAGGGTCCTCAAAACTTCTTTAACTGAACTGCGGAGGCCCTCCAGGTGGTAACCCCCTTCTAAGGCGAACACTACTTTTCCTTGGCAGGTCTCCTGAGCAAACTCAGAAACAATCTTGGCCAGGTTAGCAAATCCCTCGGGAGTCACTTGCATTCCCCCCAAAGGGTCATGATAATAAATATCAAAGCCAGCGGAGACAAAAACGATCTCCGGCTTATATTCCCTGGCGATAGGCTGCAGAATCTCTTCAAAGATTACCGCGTATTCCCCATCCCCGGGACCGGGAGAGAGGGGGACATTGACGGTAAATCCCTTTCCTGCCCCGCTGCCAAATTCGTTTACGAACCCTGTCCCTGGGTAATAGGGAAACTGATGAGTGGAAAAGTAAAGGACGTCTGCTCTCTCGTAGAAAGAATGCTGAGTACCATTTCCATGGTGCAAATCCCAATCGATGATCAGCGCCTTTTTAACCTTATGGGTTTTTAAGGCATACCCTGCAGCTACGGCCACGTTATTAAAAAGGCAAAAACCCATGGCCCGATTAGACTCGGCGTGGTGCCCAGGAGGCCGGATGAGGGCAAAAGCATTGCGCAGTTCCCCTCCCAAAACCTTATCCACTGCTACCAGGGCCCCCCCCACAGCCAATTTGGCAGTTTCATAGGATTTAGAACAGGCATAGGTATCTGGGTCAAGCATCGTGAAGCTTCGGCCCGCTGTCGAGGCCACCATCTGGATGTAACTTGGGGTATGGATCAGCTCCAGCTCCTCCAGGGTGGCCATCCGCGGTTCTATTTCAGCAAACTTCCCCTGCATGTCAGAATCTTGGAGCATCCTGTACAGGACTTCCAGTCGCTGATGGGATTCGGGGTGATAAGAGTCTGCTACATGATCCATGTACCGATTATCTTTTACAATTCCTGTTTGCACCATCCCTGCCCGCTCCTTTTTTCACCCATCGATTCAATTTTTTCTCATATTTCTAAGACTTTTCCGGTAAGCCGTTCATAAGCCTCGATATACTTTTCCGAAGTCTTCTGGATGACCTCTTCTGGAAGGACGGGCGCAGGGGGTTTCTTATCCCAGTGGATGGACAGCAAGTAATCCCTGACAAATTGCTTGTCAAAGCTCTTCTGCGGTCCTCCAGGGGCGTATCCGTCGAGGGGCCAGAAACGAGAAGAATCCGGGGTTAGGGCTTCGTCGATGAGCAGCAATCTTCCTTTTTCATCCAGGCCAAATTCAAATTTAGTATCCGCAATGATGATCCCCCGTTTTTCCGCCAGGTCCGCAGCCCTCTGGTATAACCCTATGCTCACCCGCCGCACCTCTTCAGCCAGCTTCTTTCCCAATTTTTCAACCACGGAGGAGAAATCGATGTTCTCGTCGTGGTCCCCCATTGGTGCCTTGGTAGCCGGGGTAAACAGGGGGGCATCCAGTTTGGCAGACTCCTTCAAGCCCGAGGGCAGAGGGAGGCCGCAGATTGAACCTTTCTCCTGGTATTCGCTCCAGCCGGAGCCCGAAAGATATCCCCGGATGATACATTCTACGGGAAGCGGCTTGGCTTTCCGCACGATCATCGCCCTGCCGGACAATGAACCTGCCACGCTCCGGGGAAGGCCGGGGAAATCTTCCAGCTGAGTCGTCACCATATGGTGAGCCACGATTTCTTCCAGGGTATTGAACCAATGAGCAGATATCTGGTTGAGCACCCGTCCTTTGTGCGGAATGCCGTTGGGCAGCACCACGTCAAAGGCGGATATCCGGTCCGTGGCTACGATCAAAAGATGCCCGCCCAAGTCATAGATGTCCCGCACTTTCCCCCGATGCAGCAGCGGGATCTCCGCAAAATCCGTGCGTAACACAACATCCGCTGGCATACTTTTCTCCCCTTTACTACCAACCTTCAGATTCTTTAAATTTTATAAAGCAATCCCCCCACCGTTCGGCTGAGCTCGCGGCCGAAGCCCTATCTCTCCCCCTCTGAGGGGGGAGGGAAGGGAGGGGGTGATTTCTTTTGATTGCGGCTATTCCGCGCGGTGAACTTTTGTATATGGGTTTTAAGCCAATTCTACATTCCTGTCAAGGGGTTCCTCCGTATTTGAGATCTCTGAAAAAGGCCAGGGTGATTTGATTTTGTCATTCCTGCCCCTGCTTTCGCAGGGGTAAACTCCAGCAGAGCCTGCCCCGCACTTGATGCGGGGAACCCAGTATTTTCAGGGCCTTTCTGGACTCCCGCTTTCGCGGGAGTGACAGAAAAGTGGGTTTTCAGAGGTCTCTATTTTTGCCCTTGACACCCCGATAAAAAGCTCCTATTCTTGGAAGAAAAGGTGAGCTCAAGATGTTCGGCATCGGTTTGCCTGAATTAATCATCATTTTGATCGTGGCTCTGATTGTCTTTGGCCCCAAGAAGCTCCCCGACCTGGCTAAATCCCTGGGAAGGGGAATGGCTGAATTCAAGAAAGCTACGGATGACCTGAAGACCAGCATCGAAAGCGACCTCAAGATTGACCTGGACAAAGAGGAAACTCATAGTCCAGAAATGAGCTCTCAGCCCCCTTCTCAGACTACTCCCTATGAGTTGCAAGACCCTTCGGCCGCTCCTATTCCCCCCAATGACTCTTACCTCGAAAACTATGAAAGGGGCAAGGTAGAAATGGTTGAAACCCCGGAAAGCCCGCCCGCCGCGACTGCTGCCCCCCAAACACCTCCTCCACCAAAGGAAGAGACCTCACCGATTGCCCCGCAGGAAAAGGAATCTGTCTAAAATGCAGGATAAGAAGCTTCCTCTTACCGCCCACCTTGAGGAGCTTCGTAAGAGATTGATCTATTCTTTCCTGGCCATTGGGGTATCCTTCGCCATTTCCTATGCTTTCATCAAAGATATCGTCGAAATCCTGATGCGTCCCCTCGTGCAGGTGCTTCCCCAAGGCAGTTCTTTGGTCTTCACCGCTGTTCCCGAAGCCTTCTTCACCTACTTCAAAGCGGCTCTCTTGACCGGGGTTTTCTTCTCCTCTCCCTTTATCCTCTACCAGATCTGGGCCTTCGTCTCCCCCGGACTTTACGAGAGAGAAAAAAAATACGTCTATCCTTATCTTTTCGTCTCTTCATCCTTCTTCTTGATCGGAGCCCTCTTCTGTTACTTCATCGTATTTCCGGTCATATTCCGATTTTTTCTGAGCTTCGCCTCCGAAGAGATTCGCCCGCTGCCGGCCATAAGAGAATACCTCACTTTCACCATTAAACTTCTCCTGGCCTTCGGCTTGATGTTCCAGTGGCCGGCTCTTATCCTTTTTCTCTCGCGCATGGGAGTTGTATCAGCCCAGATTCTCTCGAAGAACCGCAAGTACGCCATCCTGGCAATTTTCGTAGCGGCAGCCATTCTGACTCCGCCGGACTTGGTCTCGCAGCTCCTCCTGGCTGGGCCGCTTTTGGCCATGTACGAAGGATCCATCTGGATGGCCAAATTCTTCGGGAAAAAAGAAGAGGAAAAAATCGCTTCGCCTAATTAGAGCGACGGTTGATAGGAATCTCGACCCGTACTATTACTTTCTGATCCCCGCAGCCGACCCCCTTCAGAACAGGTATTCCTTGACCTTTCAGCACGAATACTTTCCCTGAGAGGGTTCCCGCAGGCACCTTCAGGCGGACCTTACCCTTTAGAGTGGGAACTTCAATTTCCACTCCCTTCGAGGCTTGGAGCACACTGATCAAGACCTCGCACAGGAGGTCATTGCCCACGCGGGTAAAGAAGGAGTGCTTTTTGAGGGAAACGACCACGTAGAGGTCTCCTGGAGGACCGCCGTATTTACCCATCTCTCCCCCGCCCCTGAGGCGTAGGCGGGTACCACTTTCCACTCCTGGCGGAATGCTTATGCGGATGGTCCGGCTTATTCTCAGGCACCCCCTTCCCCCACACTTAAGACAAGGACGAACGATAATCTGTCCTTCGCCATGGCAACGGGCACAGGTCGTTTCCACAGTAAAAAACCCATGCTGAGAATGAAGCGACCCATATCCTGCGCAAATAGGACAGGTCATGGGGGAAGTCCCGGGAAAGCAACGGCTCCCGCGGCATAGTGGGCAAATTGCCATACGGGGAACTTGTATTTTCTTCTCTGCTCCAAAGGCCGCTTCCTCCAAAGAAACTTCCAGGTTATAACGGAGGTCTGCCCCTTTTGATTTCTTCTGCCCCGATCTCCCAGTTCCGAAAAAGTCTTCAAAAATTTCTTCAAAGATATCGTCGAAAAAATCCTTGCGGGAAGAGAAGTCCTCCGCCTCCCAGAATGGGTCGAATCCTCTCCTTCCTGTCGAAGCACCGCACCGGTCGTAGGCCGCACGCTTGCCGGCATCCTGCAGAACCTCGTAGGCTTCCGTGATCCGTTTAAAATGCTCTTCCGCAGCTGGATTCCCTGGGTTTTTGTCCGGATGATATTGGTGGGCGAGGCGGCGGTAGGCTTTCTTAATCTCCTCTGTACTGGCTAAGGGATCAATACCGAGGAGGTCGTAATAATCTCTTTTAGACATTAACTTCCTTTTGCTTTGGAGACGATGACCTTAGCCGGTCGGAGGAGCCGGTCATGGAATAGATAGCCTTTCTGGATTTCGGAGATCACTCGATTGGGCTCCTGATCGCTTTCTTCTTGAGAGACTGCTTCATGCTTCTCAGGATCGAAGACCTCCCCGACGGCGAAAATGGGCCTAACGCCAAATCTCTCCAGGGTGTTTAAAAACTGCTTCAGGGTGATCTCCAATCCCTCTAAGAGGGAAGTGTTTTCCTTAACGCTTTTTCCATGGTCGACGGCCCGTTCTAAGTTATCTACAATGGGGAGCACACTCTTGAGGAGGCTCTCGTGACCAAATTTCATCAGGTCAGCCTTTTCCTTTTGCATCCGTTTCTTGAAATTCTCAAACTCCGCTCGCAAGCGCAGCCATTTATCGAAGTATTCTGCTGCTTCCCGGCTTTTTTCCGCAAGTTCTCCCTGAATTTTTTCCAGGGGGGTGGGCTCTTTCCTTTCCTCTTTCGGCTTCTCAGCCTTCTCATTCTGCGGCCGGGATTCTTCCTGCCTGGCTTCTTCTGCTTTCAGCTCCTCTGAGCGCGCCTCCCAGACTTTTTGTTCCTCGTTATTTTTATGATTATTCTTTTTTTTCTCGCCCAAAATACCTTCTCCTTTTCTGCTTAAACTCCTCTTCCTTTCCCGGGTCCCGGCTACTCCTCTCAATCCATACTTTCCAGGATTTTCCCCACGATCTGGGCAGTATAATCCACGATGGGGATGATGACGGAATAATCCATCCGCGTCGGGCCGATGACTCCCAGTGTTCCCAAAGTAAAATTATCTTTGCAGTAGGGCGCGGCCACCACGCTGCAACTCTGCATTTCACTGAACTCATTTTCTGCGCCGATGAAGATCTGGATCCCCTGGGTGGATAGAGCTTTATCCAAAAGTTTGACGATCTTCGTCTTTTCCTCAAAGGCCAGAAGAAGGGCGCGCATCTTCTCCAGGTCGGCGAACTCTGGAGATTTCATGATGTTGGTCTGGCCATCGATGTAAAGGTCCCCTTCCCTTTCGTCGGCCAAGGCTTTCTGGCTGAGCTGGAGGGCCCGGTACATCAGTTTATCGAAGAGCACCTTCTCCTTCTTCATCTCCTCCATGATCCGGCGCCGGGCTTCTTTTAAGCTCAACCCGCCCATGATCTCGGTCAGGTATTTGCTGTATTTGTCCAGCTCATCCTGACTCGTCTGCTCATCAGACTCGATGATCTTGTTCTGCATTCCTCCCGATTGGGAGACGATGATCACGAGAATCTTTTTCTCCCGCAGGTTGATGAACTCAATATGTCTGAATACATCGCTACCAAAGCGCGGCGCCAGAACGACCCCCGTTTGCTTGGAGAGGAGGGACAGCAAAGAGGAGGTGCGTTTCATCATTTCATTTAGGTCCAGCTTTTCATCCTGCAGGCCCAATTCGATCCGATGGCGGTCAATCTTGTTCAGCTGGCGAACTTCTAAGATACTGTCCACATAGTAGCGAAAAGCCCGGTCCGTGGGCACACGGCCGGCCGAGGTATGCGGCTGGATCAGAAGACCCATTTCTTCCAAGTCAGCCATCACGTTGCGGATCGTTGCCGGGCTGAGTCCCATCTTGTATTTCTTGGATACTGTCCCGGATCCCACAGGTTCGGCCGTCTGGATGTAATCCATGATGATCGCCTGCAGCACCTTCCGGTCTCTTTCCGTAAACGCTGCGCTCATAGGATAGCCTCTTTAGCACTCTAACCGCAAGAGTGCCAATTGAAAATAACAAAAAACCAACCCCTTGTCAAGGTTCAGGGCTGGCCGATTTTGATTTTGGAATGATTATTTTTTTGATCTGTATCTTCCGCATTCCACGATCTACAATCCGCAATTGGTTTTAGGGACCTCTTGGCTTAGCCGAGACAGATAAGAAACAGAGCATCCGCACAGAATCAGGGGGTGGGGGGTTAACTCGCGGTTGACATGTCAGCAGAAGGATGGTAGCGTAATTTATGACTCCCATCATTTCTATCGTTGGAAAATCAGACAGCGGAAAGACCACCCTCATAGAAAAACTTGTCCCGGAGCTCATCCGCCGCGGCTACCGTGTGGCCACGGTCAAGCATGATGTCCATGGCTTCGAGGTCGACCGGGAGGGCAAAGATAGCTGGCGGCACAAGCAAGCCGGGGCGCACACCGTGGTCATCTCTTCCCCTACGAAACTCGCCGTGATCCGGGATGTGGATCATGACGCCGATCTCACTGAGCTTCGGGATAAGTACATTCAAGACGTGGACCTTATTCTATCCGAAGGATTCAAGAAGAATAACCAGCCTAAGATCGAAGTCTTCCGCAAAGAGATGCACCAGGATCTTCTCTGCAAGAAGGAGGACAACCTTCTGGTCATCGCGGCCAATCAGCCAATTGATGTGGGCGTGCCCTGCTTTCATTTAAACGACACCCGGGGACTTGTGGACCTGATTGAGGAGAAATTTCTCCGGGGTAAGAAATCTCCCCAAGTCCGGCTGTGGGTCAACGGAAAAGAAATTCCCCTCTCCCCCTTCGTGCAAAAATCCATCGGCAGCACGGTCCGCGGGATGGTTTCCACGTTGAAGGGGGGGGCATCCCCCCAAAGTGTAGAACTGAAGGTCTTGCCCTATGGAAATTCTCATGGAACCCGATGAATTCCAGCAGCTCATGAAAGCCCGGCAGAACGTCTATGACCTTTTGCGGTACTTTTTCCTGCAAGAGCCCACGGCGGATTTTATCCAGGCCCTGAAGGAAGAAGATGTCCTAAAAAATTTGCGCGGATATCATCCAGATCTGGATGAAGGGGTCGAACTTCTTTTGTCCGTCATTTCCTCCCCCCCAAGCAACTTTCTCGTGCCCAACCTCTTGCTGGAGTTCACTCGCCTCTTCGTGGGCCCTTTCCCCGTTCCCCTGTTTGAATCCGTCTATCGGTCAGAAAGCGGGCTGGTCATGCAGGAAGAGACGTTGGCGGTCCGCAGAAAGTACCTGGAAGCAGGACTGGTCATAAATCCGGAGCGCTCTTTCCCCGACGATCACATCGGAGCAGAATTGGAGTTTGTCTTCTACCTCTGCCAGAAGGCTGCTCAAGCGGAAGAGGCGCAGCAGAAGCCCGCTCTCTTAAGAATGCAGCAAGATTTTTTCCGGGAGCATTTGGTTGTCTGGGTGCCTCCTTTATGCGACCGCCTATTCCAGGAGGCTGAGTCCCCTTATTTTAAGGGAGTCGCCAAGATGACCAAGGGTTTCGTGGCCTGGGATTATCAGCAATTCGTATCCCATTTTTTCGATTGAGTTTTCCTTGCCACCCCCAGTTTTTCCATAGGAAGGGAAATCATTTCTTGGTAGACCTGAGGCGGACTCGGACTCAGGGCCGCTGTCCTCGCCCGCATGAGGCACTCATTGCTCCTGAGCACGGGCCGGGGCTCCCGATGGCGGAAGGAAAAAAGGAGTTGCGCCATCGAGTCGCCCCGCATCCTTTTGCGGAAAGGAAGGGGAATCTTTCAGGAAAGTCCTTTCCCGCCGATGCGGGCTGCGGGCATCTTCCCTGCGCCCGAGTCAAACATGAGCTAAGCACTGATGAAAAAAATAGGGGTGGCAAGTTGAGTTTTCTCCTTGATTAAATAATGGAGCCGTAATATACTAAATAAAAAAGCAGGAGGTGAGAGATTTGCTTCCAACAATCGGTTCTACAGAGCTGATCATCATTCTGGCCATCATTTTCCTGATTTTCGGGGCCAAGCGGCTGCCGGAAATTGGGGCTGGGCTGGGTAAAGCGATAAAGAATTTCAAGGGGGGCATAAAATCAATCGAAGAAGGAACCCCGGAGAAGCCCAAAGAAGAAACGAAAGACCAGAGCGGACCGAAACCCACGTGATTTCTTGTCCAGGCGAGATTCTCCATTCCTCTGAGCATGCAATAATTCTGTTTATCTGCCTTTTTTCTGATCCCACCGTTTAGCAGACTAAAAATTGGGTCTAAAAATTCCCTCTTTTTTTCCGATTATGCTAATATAGCGCCAAATTATCCTGCACCGATGGAGATATACAATGGCCCTAAAATGGGTCAGCTCTCTGATTGCCCTTTTCATCTTGGACTTCGGCTCCGTCCTGAGGAGGGATAACTCGGCCTGCACCCTTTACGGCGCGATTGGAAGGGCGGTGGAAGGAGGAGGTGTTCTGGTGGGCAAAACCCGCGACCTCACGAAGCAGGAAGAACAAGTTCTGCTGAAAGAAACCTCTTCGTCGAGGTTCAGCTACCTCGGTATTGCCTCCCGCAAAAATGGCCGTTTGACCGGGGGCATAAATGAGAAAAGGCTGATCATCGTTAACGCCTCGGCTGCGAGCATAAAAGATCGGCCGCGCAAGCATTTGCATGTCGAGAGTGTTCTTGGCCGAGCTGCTTCTGTCGCAGAAGCCCTGAAAATCTTCCGGGAAGAGGGGATGGGATCTCCGATCCATTACCTGCTGGCAGACCAGAAAAATCTCGTTCTTCTGGAAGTCTACAACCCGGAGCGCTTTGAGATAAGAGATATCTCAGAAGGAGTTCTCGTTCATACGAACCACTATCTTCTCCCCTCCATGGCCGCTCTGAATGGAAAAATCGACCGGAGCTCCTCTGTCCGGTTAGATCGAATTCAATCCTTGATGAAAGACCCTCCCTTCAAGATTGGCCAATTCATCTCCTTTTCCCGGGACCATCTAAATGGCCCTGGAAACCTGGCCATCTGCCGCCATCGCCCCCCGGGAAGGAAAAGCGGCGGAATCACTGTGTCAGCCATTGTCTTTAGCCTGCCGGAGGGGGAACCACCGGAAATCTGGTTTCGCCTCGGCCAACCCTGCGAAGGGCCATTCGAAAAAATATCCTTCTGAGCTTAAGGTCAAAGAATCTCCAATGCCTTGTATCCTTAGGATGACCTGCGGCGTTCTGCTACGCTCAAAATGTATTTTTTCCCAATGATCAAATTTTTTCCTTGGTTCGGAGGGGTAATTTAGCTAAAATCACACTGGTAGGGTCTTTTTAATTATCTGGCGGGTAGAACGAGGGGAATGTGGGACGGCTCCGCTATATCGGGTTCACCGAGCAAACGAGGCCCTGGAGCAACTTTTGAGGAATTTAGAAATGGCTCGTAGGATTCGCCGGGGAACGGAATACTTTGGAATAACCAAGAAATTTTTCCAGGATCAAGAGGGAGCCATCCATCAGGAATCCGGAACGCTTCCCGTGGATAGCTTTCCGCGCTATGATCTGGAAACCTCAAAATCTGAAGAACCCAAGGAAAAGTTACTGAGCGAAAGCTTGCAAATCGCCTGGCAGGTCTTGGAGGAGGAGAAGGTCTTGCCTCTGGCAGACTTGGCTCACCGCATTGTGGAAGAACTGATGGTTAACCCCAATTACACCTACCGCGAGCTCCTGGAAGCCTTGAAGGCTGATGAGCGTTTTTCCGTTACCTCCGGACAGATTATCAGCCTGCCCTCCGTGGAGAATCCTGCCGAGGTCTTCTTTCAAGAGCTGGCTAAAAAAAGAAAGAAAAGAAAAGGCCATCGAAATGGATGAAGGAGAAGAGCTGGAAAAGAACAGGGGAAAATTAGTCCATACCCGGAGGATCGAAATCCGCACGTATGATCTCGGGGATCACCGAGTTCTGGTGGAAGGGGAATTGGATGATAAGAGAACTCCGCCTATGCGTGCGGAGGATCAAAAAAGGGGGCCATTCTTGGTCCACCATCTCATTGCCCGGATCTGGGTTCAAGGGCCAGACCTGACCATCTCCGCCGTGGAGGCCAAGATGCCCCGAATTCCACGGGAAATGTGTCCAGAAGCTTTGCCGGGAGTGCAAAAACTGGTGGGCCTTAAAATCATCACGGGTTTCACCCAAAAGGTGAAGGACCTGATCGGGGATGTGAAGGGGTGCTCCCACCTGACGAACCTCTTCCTGACCCTCGGGCCAGCGGCCGTACAAGGATATTGGGCGGCCTACGGAAGAAGTCTCGGAGCTCGCTCTTTAGATGACCCGGCCATCTCCCGGGTGGTGGACAGCTGCCATGTCTGGCGGAAAGATGGACCCTACGTGCGGTCTTTAATGGCCACCATGGAAAAGGAGAAAAAAGGAGCTTAGGATGCTCTGGTGGGTCCGCTTCATAATCTTCTCGGCAGTAGCGATCTTCTTTCTGGAGTTTGGCATAGAGGAAATGATCCGGGCTTATAAATTGAAGCATCCCAGCGAATTCCTGGCTTCCTTCTTTTCTGCCAGCTTCATCATCCTGATCAGCGGCACTCTCCTCGTGGCCTTTATCTGGAGGATGGTCCATCGCTGGAAAGATAAGAAAGGGGTCAAGGGGCCGAGGGTTGAAGGGGAAATGGAAGACTAAAGTTTTAGAACCTGAAACTCCTAACCTGAAATCTCGAATTTATTATCTTATACCTAAAAGGCGATTCACCACAGAGCGCCCAGAGAAAAGATTGAGCTTATTTTGTTTTCTAGCCACGAAATTATTCTCCGTGTTCTCCGTGGTTGAAAAAAGAATCGTTCAATTTAGGTTATATTTTGCATAAGGAGGAATTGAAGGTGGAGACAAAGTTCGATTTAACTGGCAAAGTGGCCATCGTTACGGGCGGGGGCCGAGGGATCGGCCGGGCTATTGCCCTCGGGTTGGCCAGAGCTGGTGCTTCCGTAGTTGTGTGCAGCCGGACACAAAAAGAGATTGAATCTGTTGCGGAAGAAATCCGCCACCTGGGCGGGAAATCCCTGGCTATAGTGACAGACCTTACCATTAACGAGCAGCTGGAAAACCTGGTTCAGGCCACGATAAGGGAATTCGGGAGGATTGACATCCTGGTGAATAACGCCGCCCGGAGCTTTTTACGCAGCCTCCTCGACCTGAGAGAGGATGGCTGGGACAAGGTTTTCAACACCAACGTCAAAGCGGTCTGGCTTCTAAGCCGCCTGGTAGCTCGCCAGATGATGGAACAGAAATCTGGCCGGATTATTAACATCACCACCGTAGGTGCCGAGAAAGCTGAGCTGGGTATGGCCGCTTACGGCTGTAGCAAGGCGGCTTTAAAGATGCTTACCCGCTGCATGGCCCGCGAATGGGCGCAATACGGGATCAACGTAAACGCAGTAGGACCGGGCTTGACCCGCACTGACTTCAGCAAACCCATCTGGTCCAACCCGGAAGTAGCCAAGCATGTGACCACCGCCATTCCCCAGGGCCGCTTGGCCGAGCCTGAAGAGATCGTCGGGTCCGTCCTCTTCCTAACTTCAGATGCAGCCAACTTCATCACCGGCCATTCCATCTACGTGGATGGAGGGGCTCTGACGACCTGAAGGTACTTCTGGCCAGGAGGCTGCCTGAAAAATGAGAAAAATCCAGGAAATCGGGCCCATTAAGATTATTTTCGGCAAATTCCCCGTCTATCCCTACTGTAATACCCTGCTGATTAAGAATGCCCGGACGTTGTTGGTTGACCCGGCCTGTGAAGAGAAGGCTCTGCGGGCAGAGGTGGCCAAAGAAAAAATTGATTTCCTTTTCAATACCCATTATCATCCTGACCACATCCGCTTCAACAACCTCTTCGATGGCGTTGAATTCTTGGCCCACAGGGAAGACGCCCCTTGTTTCCGTTCCCTGGATTCCATGGCTGAATGGGTGGGAGTGAAAGGGACGGAGTATGAAAAAGCCTGGAGAGCCTCTATGATTGAATCTTTCGGGTTTCGGGAAAGGTCGAAGATTATGGAGGTGGAGGATGGAACGACACTTAGCCTGGGAAGGTTTACGATTAAATTTGTGCACCTCCCCGGGCATACTCCCGGCCATACTGGTTTTTTCATTCCGGAGTTGAAGATCCTATTTTTGGCCGACATGGAGCTTTCTGCCACCGGCCCTTGGTACCATAATCAGCGGGCCAGCATCGAACAAATCATTCTTTCCGTGGAGAAGATCCGGAAAATGCCGGCAGATTATTACATCCCCTCTCACGGTCAAGAGATTTTTAGCGGCAACATTGGGCCGAGGCTGGACCGCTACCTGGAAAATATCTACTCGCGGGAAGAAAAGATCCTCCAGGCCCTGGCGGTCCCGCATACCCTCGACGAACTAACCTCTCTTAGCCTGATTTCGGGCTTTAAGCTTCCCCGCAACCAGGTGTGGTTCCTCTTCGAGCGAAACATGGTTAGAAAACATCTGAATCGACTGCTTGCCCAAAGAAAAGTTTCCCGGGTAGGGGGAAAATATCGGCGGGAAGGTTAAATATTTGCCATAGAGATTACCGAGAACACAGGGGCTGACCGCTGATAGCTGAAAGCTCATTTGGAGGTCATCGATGAATTTTCCCAAGGAACTCAAATACACAAAGGATCATGAATGGGCCAGGGTAGTAGGTGAGTTTGCCGTTGTGGGGATTACAGACTATGCTCAAGATAAATTGGGGGCCATTGTTTTCATTGAACTGCCCCCTCTGGGGAAATCCTTTAAGAAAGGGGAAAATATGGTTACCGTGGATTCAGTAAAAGCTGTGGCCGAGGTCTACGCCCCAGTGAGTGGCCAAGTAGAGGCAGTCAATGAATCTCTCCGGGATAACCCGGAAGTGATCAATCGCGAGTGTTACGGCCAGGGCTGGATGGTTAAAATGAAGCTGGCAGATCCCGCGGAACTGGGCAGCCTTCTCAGCTCAGAGGCCTATGAAGCCTTTGTGGCCGAAGAGGAAGCCAAAGGATAGAATATGCGTTACATTCCTCATGCAGAAGGTGATCTTGCGGCCATGCTTCAGACCGCGGGGTTTGGGCGCTTGGAGGATTTAATCACCGTCCTTCCTGAGCCCTTGCGCCTGAAAAAGGCCATGGACCTTCCTCAGCCACTTTCGGAGATAGAGCTTATCCAGCATCTTCGCTCGCTTAGCGAGGAAGCATCACAAGGAGAAAGGGTGATCTCTTTCTTGGGGGCCGGAGCATACGACCATTTCATTCCGGCGGTCGTGGATCATATCTTGCGGCGCTCGGAATTCTACACTGCTTATACGCCTTATCAGCCAGAAATCAGCCAGGGAACCCTCCAAGCT
>Ga0315312_1000839_pt1 | contig 29403 bp, 26 predicted proteins | sample TDP7_MG_FD_203629 | JGI IMG/M metagenome (GOLD analysis project Ga0315312, IMG submission 203629) | Freshwater sediment microbial communities from Lake Towuti, South Sulawesi, Indonesia - TDP7 | ecosystem: Environmental > Aquatic > Freshwater > Lake > Sediment | place: Indonesia: South Sulawesi... | reverse complement strand
GAGCAACTATGTCTCGAAGCAGCCTCTCGAAATTCAAACCGTGTACGTAAAGAAGTGCAAGACATGCCCGGACAACGCGTACAGGAAGTTCAAAGACTTCTAGAGGGAGAGTGAGCGAATCTTGCACGGTTGGATGGGAAAAATCCTCAGAGTAGACCTCAGCAGGAAAAACGTCGCATCGCATCCCCTAGCAGAAGAGCAGAAGGAACTGTTCCTTGGCGGCAGAGGCTTAGGCGCCGCCATACTCTTCCGCGAGCTTGCCCGGGGAACCGACCCGCTCTCGCCGGACAACAAACTGGTCTTCGCGACCGGCCCGCTCACGGGAACGGGGGCGCCCACGTCTGGTCGATACTCGGTGATAACGAGGTCTCCGCTGACTGGAACCATTTTCGACTCAAACTCAGGAGGGCATTTCGGGGTCCAGCTCAAACGGAGCGGCCGGGACGCTGTAATCATTGAAGGCAGAGCCGAGCAACCCAGTTACCTCTGGGTTCACGACGAGACGGCTGAGATTCGCAATGCAGACCACATCTGGGGATCCAACGCTCATACAACCGAGGATACTGTTAGATCAGAGACGGAGAAGGAAGCCAAAGTGGCCTGCATCGGCCCAGCAGGCGAACGGCAAGTCTTGATCAGCTCAATCATCAACGACAAGCATAGAGCCGCGGGCCGAGGCGGTGTCGGCGCCGTCATGGGCTCGAAGAACCTGAAGGCGATCGCGGTCCTCGGAAGCCATGAACCGTCGATTGCAGACAAGGAGGAATTCACGGCAGCAGGCCGCGTGAGTCTTGAGGCGATTGCGAAAAATCCGGTCACGAAGGACTCGCTCCCGAACTATGGAACCGCGGTCCTCGTGAACGTGATCAACGAGGTTGGAGCGTTGCCGACGCTCAACTTTCAGAAAGGCTACTTTGAGGATGCTGACGCGATCTCAGGGGAAACCATTAGAGAGCGGATACTTGAGAAACGGGTCGCATGTGACGCATGCACGATCGCCTGCGGAAGAGGGACCAAGATTCCTAACAGCGATAGACAAGGGGAGGGACCCGAATACGAGACCGTCTGGGCTTTCGGCGCCGCCTGCGGGGTACGAGATCTAGAGGCCGTCGCGGAGGCAAACTATCTCTGCAATGAGTACGGGCTCGACACGATCTCTGCAGGTAGCACGATAGCGTGCGCAATGGAGCTCACGTCCGCCGGGCATCTCTCGGAGGGTCCCAAATTCGGGGACGCTGAGGCGATCGTGAATCTTGTTAGGCTGATCGGCGAGCGGAAGGGCATCGGAAAAGAGCTTGGCGAAGGATCGCTCAGGTTCGCCGAGAGGCACGGGCACTCTGAATTTTCAATGAGCGTGAAAGGGCTTGAGATGCCGGCGTATGATCCCCGAGGAATCCAAGGCATGGGCCTAGCTTATGCGACATCAAACCGCGGAGCATGTCACCTCCGAGCATACATGACCTCCTCAGAGGTACTTGGAAATCCGGGCCTGATCGATCGGTTCAAGACCGAGGGGAAAGCCAGCCTCGCAATACTGCTTCAAAATATCTCAGCAGCCACTGACTCCATGGTTCTTTGCAGATTTTCGCAGTTCGCGATGAACCCCGACCATTACGCTCGTTTGACTAGAGCGGTCACCGGAGTCAGCTTCACAGGAAAAGACCTGATCGGCATCGGCGAGAGGATCTACAACCTTGAACGGGCTTTCAACGCGAGGGAGGGGTTGAGCCGCAAGGACGATTCGCTTCCAAGAAGGCTCCTCGATACACCGCTGCCTGAGGGGCACTCAAAGAATGTTACCGTCACGCTCGATCCCATGCTCGACGAGTATTATAGGCTCCGAGGTTGGACACGCGACGGCACGCCCACGATGACTACGCTGTCAGAATTAAGACTGGACGATGCCTGGAAACAGATCGCGGAAGTGTACGCGATCTAGCGACTAAGACGATCTTTCATGATGTTCGAGGAACGCCTTCAGGGCCACAGCATTGTTGTGTTTCTCGTCGCGGGCTGCATAGACCAGAGTAACCGACCCCTCCCCACGCTTCCGCCTCAGAAGCTGGACGAAGTCTTCCTTCTTTCGTAGCTCGGCCCAGTAGCGCCTACAGAACTTTTGCCATTTTGAGGGATCATGGCCGAACCATTGTCTCAGCTCTGGACTCGGTGCCACATCTTTGAAACATGGATCTGTTCCCTAGGTGAGTTCGTCATCTCTATTTCTTGCGTCGCATGTCTGATGGATAATAGGAGAAAGGCAGATTAGCTTACGCGATTACTAACTTCGTGAGGAGTTGTCTTGCTTGGTTTTTGATGTAGTGTGCCAAATGGAGATAGATGAAAAGACCGCAAAATGGAAGTCGGAATACAAGGCGAAGACCTACTACTTCTGTTCCCCGATGTGCAAACAGAAGTTTGACAGGAATCCGGAGAACTTCGTCAAGACTGCATAGATCTCTTGCGTGGTAGGTGTCCTCTATGGAAAAAGAGACCTATCACAGAGGCGCCCTCGTAGACAGTGTCGTATTCAAGGAGAGGATCCAGCGCGCCGGCCAGTTGATGGAGAAAGTCGGTCTTGACGCGGTTCTCCTGACAAAGCCTCAGAACATGAGCTACCTTGTCGGCGACGGCAGACTGTGCGCTTTCGCAATAGTTGCCAGAAGTGGCGCGACCTACGTGGGCGTCCCGAAGACCGACATCGAGGACACGAAGAAAGGCTGCGCCTCCGACCACATTATGGGATTCGATGACGAGGTCGGAATGCTCCACTCTCTCATGCACATCTGGAAAGAGCTTGGGCTGGAAAAGGGGAAAGTAGGAGCCGAGAACACCTGGCTGAAAGTCTCGATGCTTGACATGTTCAAGCATCCGCACGCCAAGCCTGAGGGGCTTCAATTCACGGACGGGACCGAAATAATGACCGACCTCAGGATCGTGAAATCTGCCGACGAGATCAAGAAGATCAGAAATGCGGGAAGGGTCGCTGACAAAGCAATGGCAGCGGCGGTTAGTGCCGTCAAGCCCCGCATGACCGAGACCCAGGTCGCCGGCGAGGCTGAGTACGTGATGAGAGAGAACGGAGCGGAGGAATTCTTCAGGACCTACGTGGCCTCAGGCCAGCGGTCCTCGATAGCTCACGGCATAGTGACTCGTAGAAAAATACGCAAAGGCGACATGATCATGATTGATCTCCATCCGACCGTTGAAGGCTACCATGCGGATCTATGCCGAACAATATGCGTCGGAAAACCTTCTGACAAACAACGCAAGGCCTTTGACATATACCTGCGAGCGCAAAGGGCGGCAGTGAGAGTTGCCGGTCCGAATACGACAATGACGCAGCTGGAGAACACTATGCATGAGATGTTCCAGAAAGAAGGATACGAAGACTACTTCGTGGGACCTCCGATACACGGCGTGGGACTGGAGTTTGAGGAGCCGCCTCTTCCCGCTGGTCATGCTTTCTTCCACGGTGAAGAACCCAAGGACGAACTGAAGGCAGGCATGGTGATCTCGATTGGCAACTGCGGACTATACCTTGGTGAGTTTGGTGTGAGAATAGAAGATACAGTCGCCATCACCGACAAAGGCTACGAAGAACTCACAAAGTACAGGAGAACACTATAGGGCTCTCACATCTGGAGCATCTCTGCATCAAGCGCTCAGAAGCTTCACCTTGAAGAGGAAACAGATGCGAGGGCGCGCTCAGACACGAGGGCTAGATCGGTCCAAATGACAGAACACCCGACCGGAACTCGCGGCATAAAGATCGCTTTGCTAAGCTACTCAATACTGGTCGTTCTTCAACTCGCAGCGTACTTTGTTACCAACATCCTAGTATTGCTGGCGCAAGCCCTTGAGATGCTGAGCGATGTTCTGATTTCCGCTTTTCTTCTGTTGTCTGCATTTTGGTCGAAGAAGCCAGCAGACGAAATCCACATGTTCGGTCACGGGCGCGCATGAACTCGACTACATTCCGCAGCGTCTCTGTCTCGACTTTCTGACCCTTTTCGAGTTCCTCAGCGAGAACAGCCATCGCGCCGACCACTTTCTGAATTACATGATGTTCTTCTTCGAGCATTTCCGTCGGGCTTTTCTCCAACATCCCAGCCTCCCAGTGCTCCGCTCTCACAAGCGCACGGAAATCTTACGTTGCGCGGTATGTATCTATCTCGTCAACCTTGACCGCGCAGTAGGCGGCGGTGAAATCACTCGCTGTTCTCTGTAACAGTCGCTTCTTGGGTCTGCTCAAGAATGCTCGTGTGAAGGGCCATAGCCATCGCTTTGGTCGTTTAACATACTTCTCACCTTCTGATTCGGCTGAAAACGCTTAAGATGCTTGCACAAGCTGGCGAGCACCGGTCGCCAGTCCCTTGGAGACTCTGCAGATCCAAAGAGCGAAAGCAAAGATTCTCAGAGAAATTCCAGAAGGAAGCATCTGTCCTGAGTGCAATCGAATCCTACCTGCCACGATGTTTGAACGTGGAGGGAAAGTCTGGATAACAAAGTCCTGTCCCGAGCACGGCGAGTGTGAAGAACTATACTTCGGTTCGTTTGAGATGTACGATAGGTTCAGTCGTTTTCAGCATGACGGTAAGGGTATTGAAAACCCGAACGTGCTCGTCGAGAAGCCTACATGCCCGGCTGATTGCGGCCTGTGTAGGCGGCATCTCACCCACACGGCCCTTGCGAATATTGTGCTCACGAATAGGTGCGACCTCACATGTTGGTACTGCTTCTTCTATGCAAAGAAAGGGAACGAGGGCTCATACGTCTACGAGCCGACCCTGGACCAGATCCGCGCGATGGTTAGAACGCTGAGAGAGGAGAGGCCTGTCCCAGGCAACGCGGTTCAGCTGACAGGCGGCGAGCCCACACTGCGAAAGGATCTCGTCGAGATCATCAAGATCTGCAGGCAGGAAGGGGTCGAGCACGTGCAGAAATACTGCAAGTTCAGATCGGCCGTGGGCCGTCGTTGCGATGTTGCGGTCCGTCGCCCATCTACTCGGTCTGCTCGGCGTGAGAGAGATCGATAGCCGTTTGTTTGCAAAAGCCTATTGCGAGGATCGGGTCATCTACAATTCATGATTAGGGCGGTCCTCGGGCTCAGGGGCGTGGGGTGCTGGGCCGAGCAAGTGGCTGCGAAACGCAATGTTGCGATAAACGTCCGCTCGTGCCGTCCGCACAGCAATTCTCGGTCCGTACAGAACTGGGTCGAGATCTTGGCCGACAGCGAGAAGATCGATCCCATAATGGACCACATTCGTGATCAAGTGGTCAGTAGCGAAATAGTCAGGGTCAAACGAGGAAAGGCCTTCGGACTCGTGATAAGTGCAAGATGCGCCGCTGCCGAAGCCATCAGAGATCTGAAATGTGCAATCACGTCCCACAGGGTCGAGAGAGATGGCTCTATGAAACTAGAGGTCCTGGCCAGCGGCAAGAACACTGTCAACCAGCTCATGGATAGGCTGCTCAGCCGAGGGATCGAGGTCAAAGTGCTTGAGCTGAGGTCAGGCGTCGGTCGCAGAAAGGTGACAGTCAGGCAGGAAGAGGTCATCCGAAAGGCGCTGGAAATGGGCTACTACGACTACCCACGCAGAATACGCCAGAAAGACCTGGCAAAGACTTGCGGGGTATCCTCCTCCACATTGACCGAGTTGCTCAGGAGAGCCGAGTGCAACATAATTAGCGCTCATACAGGTAGCCGAGACATATCCTAGCAGCATGACGAGCTTTTCCCGAGCAATTTCGGGATAAGTGATATCCCGTCTCACCGTGATAATCCCTCAGATCTGAAGAGCTGAGAACATGACCGTAGTGGACTGGATCGACGCGTTGTACATGGTCTACGCAGGCTTCGTCTTCGTCTTCATGGCCTACTTCGCCTACAAGCTCACCAAGCCAAAATCAAGATGACGGATCATGGTCGAGATCGAAAAGGTGGAGAAGCGCTACCTATTCCTTCTGATTGTCATTGCCGTCTTCATCAACGCCGTCACAATCTCACCTCTGACTCCCTGGCAGAATTGGACTTTCTGGTCGAGGCCGACGCCGACCAGCATATTCAACATTAGCGTATGCGATTACGAATTCACTCTGCCTTCCGGCGGTATCCAAGTGAGGGTCGGGGAACCAGTCAAGTTTGTCGTGACATCCTGCGATGTCACCTATGGTTTTGGTGTCTTCCAAAGGAGCGGCAGGATGCTCTTCCAGATGCAGGTGCTCCCCAACTACAGCAACGAGATTGTCTGGATCTTTGACGAGCCCGGGCTCTACACGATAAGGTCAACGGAGTACTCGGGGCCTGATCATCCGTCCATGATTGTTCCCGACGCGATAAGGGTGGTTCCTTAGCCATGGCCAGGGCACCGATGACTCCTCAGGTCCTCAGCCTGCGGTACGCTGTAGTCGCTGTATTGTTTCTGGCCTTGGCCGGCATAGAGGGCCTCCTGATGCGCGCTCAATTGTCGAATATGTCATTCACAATTCCGGGACTCGTAACGATCCCCATGGAGGCCGAGCATTACTACGCGATGCTCACCCCGCACCCGTTGGTGGGAGCGTACGGCTGGGCCTACCTAGCGGTCTTCGCGGCTTTCTACTTCCTTGTGCCGACGCTGATCAAGAAACCACTGTACAGCATGAGGCTGGCCAACGCTCACATGTGGGTCCACATCGTAGGCTTGCTGACTGTGTGGTCCTCAGGCTTCTTCCTGAGGTTCGGGTCACTCTACACGGTCTACTGGCCTCTTCCAGTGGTCCGCTTCCCGCCCCTCAGCGTGGTCATCTTCGCCGTCGGTCTCGCTCTGGTGGAGCTATCTGTGCTATGTTTCATCTTCAACCTGTTTGCGACGATACTGAAGAGGAGTCAGTCAGATCCGCTACCAAGAGCTGTCGCACTTCGCAGTCTGCTGATGGCATCCTTCGGCTTGGACAATGTCGTCCGATCGCTTAGAGGTTTGTTCGGACATAGGACAGCCCTCAATGGCGGCACACGCGCGTCAAACCCTGAACCCTTGCCGGTCTTCGTCGTAGCGGTGATGCGCGGATCCATCGACGCCACACTGAATGCGGTTGTGCTCACAGGCGCGGGAATTCTGATGCTTTTCTTCACGCTTCCGAAGCTGCTTGTCGGATTGACGCTTGACCCGTTGGTCGTAGATCCTCTGGTCTACAAGAATGTCTTCTGGTGGGGCCTCGACATGATCGCAGACGGCGACGTGCTCATCTGGGTCGCCGGGACGCTCTACCTGCTCGCGCCGATTCTGGCGAACAGGCCGCTCTACGGTGAGAAGGTCGTCAGGTACGTGATCCTCACCGACCTCATCGTCTCCATGGGCGTCTGGAGTCATCACCTGCTCTGCGACAGGCCGCAGCCTGAACTGATGAGACTCCTCTCAGGCCAGTTCATAACCTGGGGTGAATTCTTCACCATGGGTTTGTCGTTCTTCGCGGCTCTGATGACGCTGTGGCTTGCAAGGCCGCTCAAGTTCAGTATGCCAATGAAGTTCATGCTCGGCGGCATAGTGGGCTTCGCGTTAGGGGGAGGCTCGGGGCTTCTGCAGGCGAACTTTGCGGTGAACCTAATCATGCATAACACGCAGTGGGTTCCAGGCTTTCATATTCACCAGATGGTGCTCACGGGCCTGAGCAGCATACTATTCGCCGCTATCTACGCGCTCCTACCAATGCTTACGGGCACAGGCCTGAAGAGCGAACGACTTAGCAACCTACACTTCTGGTTCTGGATGATCGGCGGCGTCGGCATGGCCTTCTCGATGGGCTTCGCTTGGAGGGACGGTATGCTCAGACGAACACTCTATCCCGGCGTCGACATGTACCTACCGTACATGAATTCGGCTACAGTCTTCGGCGTGCTGCTCGCACTCGGCTTCCTAGCCTTCCTAGCAAACCTCATCAAGACTTACGGTCTCAGAACCCTCGTGGGACTGTTCATCCCATTACCTGTCTCCAAGCCAAAGTAGCTTCGCGACCACCCGCGCACAACACAGAACCGACGTGATGCTAGCGAAGCGCGTTGCGCGTTCCTATAGTAGTGAATTCGCAAGCTCCATGATGATCTGTTTCGGCTCGTGACCGCAATGTTTCTCAAGCACTGAAGTCTCGTCGTGCGCCGTGTACAGACACTGAACCACAAATGCTAGGACGGGTCGAAAGTGCGCTTCTATGTTACGCTGACTAGCAACTGCAATCTGAAATGCAGGTACTGTTACGAGAAGTCCTGCGAAGATTTCGGCAGCGATTTTCACGGTCTCGCAGTCGACTATTCTCTACCGAGCTCGGTGGCGTACGACACATATTTGCTGAAGGAATTCTTGCGAAAGGATCGGGATCCTGTCATAGTGTTCTATGGTGGAGAGCCACTGATTCAGATGGATAAGCTAAGAGAAATGACGGATCAAGTCAAAGCCAGTAGATTCATGATTCAAACGAACGGACTGTTGCTAGACAGACTGGAACCCGCGTACGTTAACAGGCTTGACACAATTCTTGTCTCGATCGATGGTGACGAGGAACTGACGGACTACTATAGAGGAAAGGGAACGTACAGCAGACTCACGGAGAATATTCGAACGATCCGTGAGCGTGGGTTTGGAGGCGAGATTATCGCCCGGATGACTGTGGGGGAGGAAACTGAGATAGATCGTCAAGTCCTAGCGTTGGCTCAGAATGGGCAATTGCCAATCTCTTCCGTGCATTGGCAACTGGACGCCCTGTTTTGGCAGAACGACTTCCCGAGAAGGAGGTTCGCCGAATGGGCGGCACAGAACTACAACCCTCGACTACGGAAGCTCATCCGCGCATGGCTTGAGCATATGAGAACTCATGGCGAGGTGTTGAGACTCTACCCGCTCGTCGGTGTCATGCATTCTCTTCTAGACAATGAGCCAAGTCGACTACACTGCGGCGCTGGCTGGATGATGTTCAATGTTCAGACGGATGGTAACATCACCCCGTGCCCCGTCATGGCAGGTATGAAGGATTTCTATCTAGGCAACATTCGGGAAACTTCTCCGGAAAGTCTGAAAGATGCTGTCTCCGTCTCGGAACCATGCACCGCGTGCGATACCTACCCGATTTGTGGCGGACGGTGCCTGTACGCAAACGCCACCAAGCTCTGGGGCGACGAAGGCTTCGACCAGGTCTGCGGCACGATTAGGAATATGATAGATGCGCTGCTAGAAGTGATGCCAGAAGTCAAACTGCTCGTGGATGAGGGAAGGATTCGGCCGGCGGATTTCGAGTACACCAAGTACAACAGTTGCGAGATAATCCCATAACCACCAGCGAATATGACTCGTGTCCAATAGACCCATCACAGGTCACACTAGCCATATTCTGAGGCGTGAGCAGTCTTCTGCGAAATCGTTGTCACTACGTGCCAGGCTTTCTCATAATCAGTGGCATTTGCCCTTCGGTCTGGCACAAGGTTTATTCCCTTTCCTCCATGTCTCCGACATGGGAAGAGAGAATGGCCTTCTATTACGTACCGAGGCCGTCGCTGGCGTTTACTTGCCTATTCCCAGTCCAGTATGTTGTTCCCCAGCCGCCAGACGTCTACTATCAGCCGCCCACGCAGGGATATGTTTACCAGCCTCCGCCGGTTGGCTACGTGTATCAACCGCCGCCTGTAACCTATCTATATCAGCCGCCGGGTCAGCTGTACTGGTATCAGCCCCCGATGGTCAAAATCCAGTAGCAAGTCCTCAGCTGTATTCGCGTGCGGCCTCGAGGAAAGCGAGAACGTTCTCCCAATTAACCTTGGGTTCGAGATCATAGGCCGGCGCAAGCACCAGGCCTCCTCCCTGTCCAACCGTTTCTATGCGCTCCTTCACTTCAGCCTTGATGCTGCTTGGTGAACCATAGACCCAGTCCGAAGCGGTTCCGACGGTTCCCCAGAACGCGAGCTTGCTTCCGTAGCTCTCCTTCAACTTCGCCGGGTTCATCACATCGGGTTGAACCGGGTTTATCGCGTTCACTCCGATCTCGATCAAGTCCGGAATTATCGGCTCAATGTAACCATCGCTATGGTAGAGAATTTGCACCGCCGGGTTTACTGTGCGAGCTGTCCTGATCATCTGGGCAAGAGGCTCCCTCAGGAACCGTCGCCAGAGGTCAGGGCTGATCATCATCCGGCTTGGTTCGCCAACGTCGTCGTCTAGGGAGATTATGTCAACCCCAGCTTTCGTAAGGATTGCGACGCTCTGTGAGGCGATGCTGGCGAGTTGTCCGAACAGATAATCGACGAGTTCCGGATTGTGGAAGAGGTCGAACATCAACTTCTCAAATCCTCTCAGTCGTTGAGCCGTCTCGAAGATCTCCCCTCCAAGATGCGGGGGAGTCCCAGCGACGGGTAGCCCCCTCGCATGAAACCTCTCAACTTTTTCTCTTAGGCCTCGATGGCGTCGTTCCTCCAGTAGACTCGGGAAACCAAACGACTGAAGATCATGTACCGAGCGCGCCTTCGCCAACGGTTCCTGTCCGATCTTTTCTGGATGATATCCCCACTCGAAATATATCCGCAGAGTTCTCAGATCGCCGACAGTAACGTGAGCGGGCAGATGTTCCAAGTATCGCAGAAACTCGTCCTGCTCGCGTGGCGGGTCGAACTCCACGAATCGAATGTCCGTCTCCAGTCGTTCTTCCGCGTCCTTTCCCGCGGTCTGAGGAAGCGTGGTCGGATAGAATGAGAGTGCGATCGGGACTCTGTCCGGCTCACGAGGCCCCAGCGCGGTCAGGACTCGTTCTCGGGATGTGGGGGCTTCTCTCCCAAGAACGCGACCCATCTATGCCACATTCACTCTAGAGGTGAGTTCATCTATATCGATGAGCCGATGCGCCCTTCGTCTTGGCGTCGTTCAGGGGATCGTGAAGTACATTCGCCTGTTGCTCTTGCCTTTGTTCTCGAACTTCAGCGGCTCTATCTTGCCGATTTCGCCGAGACTTTTCACGTGCACGCCACCGTCGGCCTGCAAGTCGTACCCTTCGATCTCCACTATTCGTAGCTCTTTGACAGCGGGTGGCATAACACTCGCGAGCTTCGTTATGCCAGCTATCTTCAGCGCCTCCTCCCTCTTCATGAAGTACGTCTTCACAGGCGGGTTCTTTGCAACGGCGTCGTTAGCTTGGCTACAGTATACCAGCATCTTCTCTCTGTCGAAGTCATCTAGGCTGAAGTCTATCCGCGACCTATCTGGCTCTATTTGGTTGCCTGTGATCAGCGCGTCGGCTTCTTTGTGAAAGATAGCGCTGAGTAAGTGGGCTGACGTGTGCATTCTCATTATCTTATGTCTCCTTCCCCAGTCAATGACACCGTGGGCCTGACTTCCAACAGGCAAGGAGTTCGCGGACTCAAGGACATGCGCTATAGAATCGTCCTGTCGCCTGACCGTGTCGAGAACTTTCACTGCGCCCAGTGTTCCAGTATCGCCGAGGAGGCCTCCCCCGCGAGGATGAAACGCGGTTTGGTCGAGTACTACCTGATTGCCATCAACCGAAGTAACTGTCGCATCGAACTCAGTCAGGTACGCGTCTTCCCAGTACAACTTCCTTGTCATAAGACAGACAAACTGTAGGCGGCTCGACTTCGAGAAAAAGGTTTGCCACGTGCATGTGAGTGAAATACGAGTTAGATGGAATGGCTTCGTGCTGTTGGGACATGCGGAAGGGGACGCAGCTAGTCGACGTCGCAATGGGGAAGGCTCCAGCAGACCTCGTGATCAGAAGCGCCACGCTGGTCAATGTCTATTCGCGGGAACTGTGCCCGAAGACTTCGATCGCGGTCAAAGGCTCGAGACTTGCATATGTTGGCGACCATGAGCCGATGATCGGTCCACGAACCCAAGTGATGGAAGCAGAAGAGTTCTACGCGGTTCCGGGATTGATTGACGGTCACATACACATAGAGAGCTCTATGCTGGATCCCATCGAGTTTGCCAAAGTCGTTCTTCCAAGAGGAACCACGGTCATCATGATCGACCCACACGAGATCGCCAATGTTCTAGGCGTCGAAGGCGTCCGACTGATGCTCGCGCGAACCGAAGGAATCCCCCTTAAGGTGTACGTGCAAGCTCCGTCATGCGTTCCCTCCACGATCAATCTTGAAACCGCGGGCGCCAAGATCGGCCCAAGAGAGATTCGCACTATGCTGAAATGGCCGAGGGTCGTCGGGCTCGGCGAGGTTATGAACTATCCAAGCATACTTGCCGGCGACCGCAAACTTACCCTTATGATCCGGGAAACCGAGACAGCAAGAAAGGTCGTCGAAGGGCATGCCCCCGGGTTGTTGGGAAAAGAACTGAACGGGTACCTCTCCGCAGGGATTACCGGAGATCATGAGAGCACAACCGAGCAAGAGCTCCTTGACAAGCTCCGCCTCGGCTGCGTCGTAGAGATCCGGGAAGGCTCCACCTCGCATAATCTTTCAACGCTCATCCGTGCCCTCAAGGGTCACAACCTCAGTCCGAGGCGCGCAATCCTAGTCTCCGACGACCGGCATGCGACCGATCTAGTAGAACTAGGGCACATGGACTACAATGTCAGACGGGCGATCGAAGAGGGTCTCGACCCAATTGACGCTATCTCGATGGCGACGTTGAACACGGCTGAGCATTTTAGGGTCGACACAGAGGTCGGCGGAATAGCTCCGGGGAAACGCGCGGATATTGTTCTTACCCGAGACCTGACCCAAATCAAGGCTGAAGCCGTAATCGCTGACGGACGCGTAGTCGCCAAAGACGGCGCTATGATTACAGAGATAGTCTCGCCTCATTTTCCCCCACGCTCTCTGCGGACGGTTCGTCTGAGGCGGCGAATCGAGCCTCAAGACTTTCTCGTCAAGTCCGACATCAAGGATGGGGTGGCACGAACTGCAGTGATTGAGACATCAGGCGAGATACTTACCAAGAGATCCTGCGAGGACCTACCCGTCCGAAAACATCAGATTGACGGCAATTTGGAGCGGGATGTTTTGAAGATCGCTGTCGTTGAGAGACACAAGCGCACAGGCAACATTGGGCTTGGCTTCGTGAGAGGCTTCGGTCTCAAGGCTGGCGCAATATCGAGCAGCGTCGCGCATGACAGCCACAACATCTGTGTCGTCGGCGCCAACGACTCGGATATGGCAGGGGCAGTAAACGAGATTGCAAGACTTCAGGGCGGGTTGGTTGCCCACAGAGACGGGAAGGTCCTAGCGGAACTTGCCCTGCCGTTTGGAGGGCTGATGTCCACACAGCCGATTGAACAGGTGAACAGAGCCGAGAAACAGCTCGCTGATGCAGCACGCAGTCTTGGTTGCACAATCGCGTCGCCTTTCATGGTCATGTCCTTTCTATCGTTGGCTGTTATCCCCGAGGTCCGCCTCACCGACAAGGGCCTGGTTGACGTGAGCTCAGCCAAGTTGATCCCGATTATGTGTTAGCGTTCCGGGCAGTGGGACGACGTGCGGCGGAATGTCTGAACCGAACTCAGCGCTGGAAAATCGGGAAGCGATAGCTCAGTCTGCGGGTCTGTAAAGGGCAGATTTTAACTGTCCCCCTCACGCTCCTCCCTCACGACTTCCGATGTCTCATTGGACCGACCCTGACTGGGAATGCCGAGGGCTCGTCTATCTCGACAACGCTGAAACCACGCGGCTCGATCCGGCCGTCCTCGACTTGATGGAGGGATTCATGCTCGACAAGTACGGCGTTCCAGCGGGCGAGTTCGGTTACGGACTGGAAGAAGAGGCTAGTGAAGCGATCGAGCAGGCAAGAGAAACTATCGCGAGAAGAATCAACGCGAGCCCAGAGGAAGTAGTATTCACGTCAGGCGGAACCGAAAGCAACAACATAGCAATCCTAGGAGTCGCCCGATTCAGCTACTACAAAGGAAAGCGCCTGGTTACGAGCAAGATCGAACACACGTCAATTCTCCGCATCCTTGACAAGCTCACCATGCAAGGCTTCGAAAAGACTCTGCTTGACGTTGATCGCGAAGGGTTCGTGAACACAGCCGATCTTAAGGCTCATCTTGGAGATGCGCGGCTGTTATCCGTGCAACATGCAAACCAGGAGATAGGCACGTTACAGGATATCGCAGCGATCGGCGAGGTCGCGAGAGACAGGGGGGTCCTGTTTCATTGCGATGCTGTACAGTCCTTCGCCAAAGAGAAGATTGACGTTCAAACGATGAAAGTCGATCTACTTTCTATGTCGTCACATTTGATTCATGGGCCAAAGGGCGTCGGAGCGCTCTACGTAAGAGACGGGGTCAAGCTTGAGCCAGTCATGATAGGAGACGAAAGGGAGAAGGGTCTGAGACCCGGAACTCCAAACGTCGCCGGCATCGTTGGCTTTGCGAAGGCTGTGGAGCTGATGACCGACGAGGACACCGTAAGAATGCGCGTCCTGAGGGACGAGTTGACGGAGTCGCTTTTGGCGATTCCCGATTCACGGTTGAACGGACCGAGGGGCGAGCGCAGACTATGTAACAACGTCAACGTTTCGTTCCGCTATGTAGAAGGTGAGGCAATCCTGATGCACCTTGACCTGAGGGGGCTCGTCGTGAATACTGGCTCAGCATGTTACAGCCAGAAGCTTGAGCCAAGCCACGTGATCCGAGCAATCGGAGGGACGCTTGAGGAGTCTCACAGTTCAACCCGTTTCAGCCTATCGAAGTGGACGACTAGGGACGAACTGCTCTACGCAACCGAAACGGTCAAAGAAGTCGTTGAGAAGCTTAGAGCCCAAAGCCCGCTCACAAGGAAGGTCTCACAGCCGAGTTGACAGCCATGTCGGAAACTTCTCTAGCAAAAAGGTTCGGTTACTCCGAGAAGGTAATGGATCACTTCAAGAACCCAAGGAACATCGGCGTGATGGAGGACGCCGACGTTACCTCGAAAGTAGGCAGCGTCGCTTGCGGCGATCTCATCAAACTCTATCTGAAGTTCGATCCCGAACAGAATGATCGGATTAAGGAGATAAAGTTCGAATCATACGGATGCGCCGCCAACATCGCCACAAGCTCAATGATGACCGAGATGGTCAAAGGCAAAACGATAGACGAGGCAAGGAAAGTCACATTCAAAGACATATCCGAAACACTTGGGGGGCTGCCGCGAATCAAGCTTCACTGCGCCGTGCTCTCAAGGCAAGGCCTTGAGACGGCCTTTCTCAAGTACGAGGCGAAGAGAGGACGCGTGAAGATAGACGAGTCATTCGTCAACAAGATACTCCGCGGCGTACTCGAACCGGTACAGGGAGTTGACATAATCTCGGCTAAGCTGCTTGAAAGCGCAGCAGTAGAAGGCAAGAAAATCATGCTAGGCCTGAAGGCAAAGCCAGACAGTGAGCTCGCAAAGAGCCTAGACGAAGATATCCGCGACGCCTTCGAGGGATTAGATGTCGAACTCGACCTGAACTTCAAAGAGTAGGATTTTCTCGCAGCCGACTGACTGCCCCGGACACAATTCCTACGCTGTTAATACTCGAGAGGCTTCCCGTTCAAGATCAACTTAGTCTGCATGAGGACTGCCTTCTTGAGCGTATTGTGAGCGTAGCACATTGACTCCGCTTCGCGAGCGATCGCTCTAATCGTTTCCTCGTCGGCTAGACTTTCGATCGCGATCTCGCAGATCATGTCACTGAATGCTCCGCCAATCCGTCGGTCGAAATGTCCACGAGCCGTAGCCTTCATCGACTTGAGCGGCACATCTTTCACTATCGAAAGTTTCGCGTACTGGATCATGAGACACGACGCGGCTCCTGCGATGAAATAGGCCAGCGGTGGAAGCCCTTGGTCGGTACCTCCTCTCTCGGGGGGCTCGTCGATCGTAGAGCTGAACGATCCAAACGAGGCTCGGAAACGCAGTTGCTCGACCAATTCAATGTCAATTCTATGCGTTCCGATCTTTGGCTCGCTAAGGCCTCTACGTTCCATGTCCTCTTTCTTCACAAGAGAAGCCAGTTCGGGATATACCTTCAAGTAACCTGCACACAACTAGGGACACCGCCGTTACCGTCGATAGATCTCCAAGATAACAATCGTGCTTTCACAAACCAGCATTCTGCCAAAATCAAGAATGAACAGGATCCAGTTGGACCCCAAAGTAAGGTACCGTCGAGTCATCTGGAGAGTCCTGCTTGGCTAGAAACACGTCTCTATTGACTATAACGTCTCAAAACCCCCCTTGACCAAACGGCGAAACTGGTTGCCAGTTTGTGGAGGTCGACCCAAAATCTGAAATTCTCGCAGAATCATAAACCCAATGTCTGCGTGATGGGACCTGCTGATTTCACCATACACGCAACCGCCGTACGGGGCGCGATGACAGAAGTACACTGGGTGTAAAGGAGAAATAGAATGCATGAACTTGGAGAGTAATGGTCGGAATCGAGACCCTAACTCGCTACAGAGGAACTGTAGAGTCCTCGTAATCTGCTTGCTGACGATCCTGTTTCTTGGCAGTGTTGCCAATCAACTGTCTCTGGCGTTTGGGCACGCTTCTGGAAAGACTTTGCAAGCCTGGGCATCGTCGCCGCCCACGATTAACGGGGAGATACTCGATTCCGAGTGGGAGAACGCCAACCCGCTCGCATTTAGTCTGACCATTGACGGAAATCCATATTCAGGTACATTCTATGCGATGAACGATGCTTCGAACCTGTACATTGCGATCAAGATAGCAGACGACGACTTCAACACAGTTGCCCCCGAAGACGCTGCCGCCGTTTATTTCGACAACGACAACGATGGAACCTTCGAACCTGGCGACGATTCCGTCGCACAGTATGCCGGAGCTGTAGGTTTCCGAGACAGGTTCCTACAGGCAGGACCAAGCATCCAGATTGACACGGATTTCGGAGGCACATCTGACGGATCTGGAGCTTGCGCTTGGCACGGAGGCTACAACCACTTCGAGTTTTCCCATCCTCTCAACTCGTTGGATGACGCACATGACTTCAGCTTGGTGCCTTCGAACACTGTGGGCTTCACCATGGCGTACAGGGATGGAGGCCTTGGTGTGAACCTAGGCCATTGGCCAGCACTAACGACGCCGGACGCGACCGGTTGGGGCGACATCGTAATAGCTTCCGCTCCGCCGTCTTTGACGGCTTGGTCTCCAACACCCCCTATCATCGATGGCGTAATGGGAGCTACTGAGTGGACAAGCGCTTCCCACGCGTCCATTGCGATCGGATGGACATTCAGCGGAGATGTGTGGCTCATGAACGACGCAGACAACCTATACCTAGCTGTGAAGCTCGCGGACAGCTCTCTGGCAGACCCGGATCAGGTCTGGATCGGTTTCGACAATGACAACGACGGAACTGTCGAGGTGGGCGATGACATACTCGTGTGGAGTGTCGCGGAGGCCTTTCAAGATGGTTTCTGGGACGGCAGCTTAGCTAGGAAGGACACGGTTTTCGGGGGAACCAACGACGGTGCGGGAAGTGCTTCTAATGCTGTCGACTTCAACTACTTCGAGTTGAGGCATCCGCTCAACTCGGCGGATGATGCTCACGACTTCAGCCTATCCGCCGGAAACACGGTCGGCTTCGTCGTGGGATACTGGACGACGGGGAACTACTGGGGCTATTGGCCTGAATCACCGCCTACGCCCCTCTCTAAGGGTTGGGCCCACTATACCGTCGCAATGCTTGCTCCTGACTTCAGCATTGCATGCGTCCCTCCCTCCCTTACCCTGGCGCAAGGGAGCAGTGCGACGAGTACGTGCACCGTGACTTCTCTCAACGCTTTCAGCTCGCCCGTCGATCTCAGCGGTTCTTGGCTCGGGGCCGCGCCAACCGGTGTCACTCCTTCACCGCTCCCGTCACCCATAACGCCTACATCTGGAGGGACGGCATCTTCAACGCTGACAATCGGTGCAGCGCCAGACGCCTCTATTGGAACCTTTACGTTTCGGGTCACTGCCACGAGCGGTGCACTGACGCACACAGCAGACGTCGGAGTGGAGATTGTCGCTGGCGCGGCTGACTTCGCAGTCGCGGTCTCTCCGCCTTCGCTGTCTATTGGCCCAGGAGGCTCCGCAACCACAACTGTAACGGTGCAATCGACAGGAGTATTCTCGTCGCCTGTAACGCTTTCAGCTCCGGGGGCGCCAAGTGGTCTCAACCTCGTCTTCGGAACCAACCCTGTTTTGCCCCCAGCGGGTAGCACGGCGTCGTCGGTTCTCACTATAACTGTCGCAGGAGCAGCTACAGGAGCCCATACCATCACGATAACCGGAACAAGCGGAACATTGACCCACAGTACGACACTCACAGTAACGGTCACAGGCGCAGGCGCAGGATGCTTGATTGCTACAGCGACCTATGGTTCTGAACTGTCAGATGAAGTTCAATTCCTGAGACACTTCCGCGACAATTCCATCCTGAGAACAAACACTGGATCGAACTTCATGGCTGCCTTCAACGCTTGGTACTACTCCTTCAGCCCAAGCGTTGCGCAGCTCATAAGGGAACACTCCACCCTGAGAACAGTCATGAAGTCTGCGCTTTATCCGCTCATTGGCATCTTGAGACTCGGAGCCTCGGCGTTCTATCTGTTCCCAACAAACCTAGAGGCGGGCGCGGTTGTGTCAGGTCTTCTAGTTAGCTCGCTCATCGGAGTAGTCTATCTGGCGCTACCACTGGCCGCAGTGCTTGCTTGTTCTTCAAGGGCAAGCCGAATGGCTAGAAGACTTCAACTGCCACTGATGTTTGTCCTATTCAGCACTATTGCGGCTGTGGCGCTCACGGCAGCTGTCGAAGGTCCAGCGATTCTGATGATGCTCGCAACATCAACGCTAGTCCTGGCCAGCCTGCTAGCCTCAGCCTTGTTCGCATCACGGGCGGTGGCGCGCATAGCGAAACGTGTCTGAGCAGATCGCGTCAGAACTGGAGACACTACAAGGATCGAGTTCTCGCTGTAGCGAAGCGTACCGTCGACTAGAGCGAAAGAGACGGACCTTGTCTATGAGTCTAGGAGAAATCTTTCTCCTGTATGAAGTAGCCGTGCCAGCTATGGTACCAAACATCACCTGTGTAGCCGTTGACGCTGAGCATTCCGACGACCTTTCCGTCCTTGAGGATGTGGATCGTGTAGTAGCCGTAGAATCGGTCGGGATCCTCGGTCGAGGCGCCAGACATGTATTGGGATAGGTACTTCGTTGCGTACCTTTCTGCTTGTTTCAGCGTGACGGGCATGTCGGCTGAAACGCTCGGATTGATCGATATGGTTCCCGTTCGGGATCCCATCATGCCGCCCATTCCCATCATCATGTTGTACTTGGTGTTCCACATCATGTTGGGTCCCGGCTCCGGGTAAACAAGGCCCAAACGCGCCATCATCCCGCCCATTCCTCCAACTCCTCTTCCGCCGGATTTGTCGATAAGTAGCTCGAAGGCGTTAATGTCCGTGCTCTTCTCATACACTATTGCATAGTAGTTGTTCTCGAACTCCATGACCTCTTTCAGCGCCAAGTCCCTGTCTCCTGTTGCGGCGATGTAGTCCCGGAACATCGTCACAGCCTCATCGAAGGAAATCTGCCCGCGGTTCGTCCGCAGCCACTGTCCCATCATTCTAGGGCTCCATGTAGTCCCAGGTCCGTATGCCGGTGTGTTCCAGACTAGGCCGGCGTATAACGGAAACGTTAGAACTCCAATGATCCCAATCGCGACTAGAATTATTCCTACTGACCGTCTATCCAATCTGAATCACTTTTTGGCCAGGTTCTCTTTCATTTCGAGAAATTGTTCTCTGGTTAGCTCGCCACGGGCGTAGCGCTCGTTCAGGATCACGATTGCTTTCTGACTCTCTGTCGGCTCGCTCTGACGGCTTAAGAGTAGATAGGCGCCCACAACGAGGAGGATTATGAATAACAGTGGAACGAGCATCCCTGCGAACATGAATCTCCAGTTCCATCCGGGGACGTAACCCCATCCACCCATCATTCCTCCACCCATCATTGTGGGTCCCCACATCCACATGCCGAACATTGGCAGGATGAATAGAAGGCCAACGAGTATGGCCACTAGCACGAGCACCGCGGTACCTGATCTTTCAGCCAACGCTCATCACTGAACGAATCCTACGGATACATACAGGGACGCCATAAGTATGGATCAATCCAAACTAGAAGATCTCTGAAGTGAAAGTTTTCAAAAACCAAGTCCTCTGCTATGGTCGCTTGCCGGCAGAGAACGCGCGTACATTCCTCCGCAATGCAGTGAGCAGTTCTCTCAGACGCTCGCTAGATTTTTGGCTCCCCCTATACGTTCATATCTGGGGCCGTCTCGAACGCAGCCCGTTCATCCGAGAGAACGTGCAAGTCGAGCGGTCGTCTGATGGTATCGAAGATCGGCAATCGAACTCGCCTCTATGCGGTGTTCGTCATCTTCCTTTTCATCGCCTCGGCAACTCCCACGACAGCTCAGGAGTCGAGTCCCAAGTACAGCTACAACATGTCATTCGACAAAGACGGCTTTACTACGGTGGAGATAGTCTACGACAGTGGCTTTCCAAGTTCGGGGTCATCTTGGGTCGCCGTCCCGAAAAACTTCACCAACACAATTGTGACCGCGCTCAAGGGCACGATCAGTTCACTTACGCGTCTGCCCTACCGAACCAGTGAAGGCCAGACCGTCCACCCATTCTATGATAACATGACCTTCTCCTACAGTTCAGGTGACGCTCCCTTCTCCATGCGAATCCTGTTCAACATGACATACGGGGCTATGATCGTCGAACCCAATGGTTTCTTCTACTCGCCCCAGATCGCCGTACCGCGATCCGCCAGAGTCGAAACAAGGCTCACGCTCCCTGAGGGCGTCGAGGATTTGAATGAGGCTGTGCCAACGCCGACACGCGTTGAAAGGCTTGGCCCACAGCTTGCACTACTGTTCTCTCTTGACTCAGAATCGAGAATCGCCCTGACATTCACTGTATCGTGGCCTAAAGAGACAAGCCACGTCAAGGAGGGAATTGTCGAGGGCGACGTGCCAACTCGCTATGTGGAACTGGGCGAGAGAATGGTTGCGCTGTACACAGACGCCGTCCCGCCGATGAATGCCCTTTTCAACAACACTGTGAAACGAATCGGTCTCAGGTTTTTCACTCCGCTCACTCTGCCTGAGCTGAGCATAGGCGGCTACACGCCCATTGATCCGTCCACATTCCAAACAGGCGCGATCTACCTGAACTTGTTTTACTTCCGCGCGATACCAGGCATGATGGAAACGATCGCGATCCACGAATTGACACACCAATACGTGGCAGCCGCAGGAGTCTCTCCTGACCTGTTATGGGTTCATGAGGGGCTGGCGAACTATGTGGCAGTCCAGCTGGGAAAGCCGCTGGGCTATGATGTGGCTTCCACTGACGCGGAGCTAGAAGCCGCTGCAAGCCAGCTCAGAGGCAATTACGGCATGGTCCAGGACTGGCGGCCCGGAGCAACTACCACATCACTGTTCCTGTACTACGCGGCTAGCTACAAAGTCTTCAAGACCATTGGAGAAGAGTACGGAGATCTGACCCTCTACTCAAAGTTCTTCCGAGGACTTCGCGAACTCAAAGATGGTTTGAGATCCACAAACGTCGCAGTCTACGAGCTCAGCTTGGCTTCAGGAGTCGACCTTGTTCCGCAGTTCATAGGCTGGGGTTTTCAAGTCGCCGATCTTTCGAGCCTCGATGCCCAGATCGTGAAACTGCGAACGGAAGCCCAATTGTACGGGCCTGTACTACCCTTCAGGGAGCAAGCACTGAACCGCCTCGAGCTCGCGGAGCAGTCCATGTACACAGCACCAGACGTAGCCCTCGGACATATCAGGATCGCCGCCTTTTACATCGAGACAGTCCCGATGATCATTGGCAGCGTCGTACTCATACTCGCTGTAGTAGCGTCGATTGCTGTAATCATTAGGCATCGAAGAAGAAACCCCATCGAGTTCGGTTACTAGATTCATCTCGAAAACGCAGCTGCAACAGCGGGGGTTCGCGGGCAGCGCTGCTTGAGCTACCATCTAAGGCGTCCTGGCTTGTTTGGCGTTGGCTGCCGCGCTCTGCCTCCGGACGACTCTTATTCGGCAGAAGACGTGGTCGCCGTCCCGGACTTCAAAGATTTTCCGGATCTCTTCAGGGATGGTTATCCGTCCTCCTGCGATTACCTCTGCGAAGAACGGTATCTCCTCTTCGTTAAGCTCAACAGGCATCCGTTCGGGCACCGCCGCTAGTTGAACTCCGAGAAAGTATTAACATTTCTCATCCAAACGCGCGAACGCTCTCCGGAAATTTAGACTGCTTATTCGACGCCTACTTCGGCAAGACTCGGGCTGTTGAGAGAACCTAATCTCCTACGTGTTCTTCCAATACTGTTAATACGGAATTCGTCACGGGCGCTGAGGTATCCGAATCGGCGGTCAATTCGACAGGTGCCTAGTAAGCCAGTCCGCGCAGTAGGGGATCATCTCATCCAGATAGTGGTACCTGTAACGGTGTGGGGGCCCTTTCTCTTACCTTACGGAGCGGGATCGGTAGTATCTTCTCGGTAGCTTGCTGAGACTGTCCTCTGCAGCCGTCAGCGTCTTCTCGATATCCTCCGTCGTGTGCACGGCTGAGAGCATGAGCCTCTCTGTGCCGTCTGGGTGAAAGTACACCCCTCTCTCAAGCATCATTTCGCGGAAGTCTTTGAACTTCTCATAGTCGCATTGCAGGGTCTGCCTATACGTGCTGATCTTCTTCAGCCGTGTGAAGTAGAGTTGGAACATCGGACCGACACCCTGAACCACTGCGTCATGACCAGTCTTGTCGCAGGCCTGCTGGAGTCTGTCCGTCAGTTTCTGCGTGATAGAGTTCATTCGTGAGAACGCTTCGCCGTCGTTCTTCGAGAGAACATCTAGGGTTGCCTTGCAGGCCGCAAGGCTCAGTGGGTTCGCATTGTAGGTTCCGCCGTAGGCGATCTTTCCGGGGCCGATCATTCCCATGACGTCTCTTCGGCCTGTGATCGCAGCTATCGGCGCGCCGTTTCCGAGGGCCTTTGCGAAGCAGGCGAGGTCGGCGTTGACGCCGTAATACTCTTGGGCGCCTCCCTTTGCGATCCTGAATCCGGTTAGCACTTCATCGAAGATCAGGAGGACATCGAACTTCTGTGCGAGTTCCCGCACTCCCTTCAGATATCCGTCTGCCGGGGGAATCACTCCTGAGCTCCCGATGACGGGCTCCATAATGACTGCGGCGATATCGTTCGCATACTTCTTCAGTGTCCTTTCGAGGGCGGCGAGGTTGTTCCAGGGCGCAACGATGACCGTGTGTGATACGCCTTCTGGGATGCCTGGGTAGAACGGAAGTTTGGTTGGTGCAAGTTCGAGCCCTGCAACGCTTGACGGTGATTCGACGCTGAACAGCACGTAGTCATGGTGGCCGTGGTAGTGGCCCTCGAACTTGAGGATCTTGTCGCGGCCTGTGAAGGCGCGTGCGATCCGTACTGCCTCCATGGTCGCCTCCGTGCCTGAGTTGCTGAAACTTACCATCTGGGCGCCAGGAACCATGCTCGCAATCTTCTTGGCAACTTCGACTTCGAGTTCGGTAGTAGTTCCGAGCATCGAGCTCTTCTGGATCTGATCTTTGATGGCATTGACGACACTGGGGTGACAGTGACCTAGGATGAGCGGCCCGTACGCGAGCAAGTAGTCGACATACTCGTTCCCGTCGATGTCCCAGACCCTCGACCCCTTGCCGTGATCGAAGATGACGGGAAAGGGCTCGTGCTTGTAGACCCTGACGTTGGACGAGGCGCCTGAGGGCAGGATCTTCTTTGCCTCTTCGTAGACGGCCTCGGACTTGCGAAGCTCCACGAGTGGCCGAGGTTCAGCCTCTAAATGCTGGCGGGCTTCCATCTCGAGTCCGACTTTGTCGGCTTTCTGCTGAGCCTTCTGAGCGACTGCCTCAGGATTCGGCGCGGCGACCAGTTGTGGCGGCTGCGTCTGCGCACTCTTCTCGACGGGAAGGCTCAACCGTTCAAACCCTCTTCTCCAGCACAATTTGTGCGTTTTTTGCACTATTAAACTTTGGAGCGCACTATTTGTGCACTTTATGTACAATTGTTTACCGGAACGGGGGCCAGGACGCCTCGTACAGGCCGATCCCAGCTGAAACAGGGGGAGAGTTTCATCAGGGTCCAGGCCCAGGCCCTGCATATACGTTCGTATCGCCTCATTTCAAGCTCATTTTCGCCGAATCTGGGCGCCAGCCGGCTTTTTCGCGCGTCTAGCCTCATGATCTGAGCGATCAGGATAGCACGATGGCGAGAAAAAACAAGGGTGTTATACACCATCTGCCCCCTGCTCCTAGCCCGATGGCTCCCGCGTAGAGGATGCCATGTGCAGCTGGAATGCTGACCAGGCTGGCTGTTGCGCAGGGAGAGGGCGTCAGCCGCTCATGAAAGGAGCGTCCCCGGGGTACCAGCCTGCAACGTGTCGCTGCCCGACGAAGTGGCCGGAATCTATGCCCTCGAAGCAGGGTCGACCACACACTCTCTGAGCATTGATGGTTCCGAAGAAAGTATGAGTACGTCTCGCCGGAGTCTTAATCTCACGCCGCCGGTCATCTAGTGACTCCACCTCTTGTGGTTCAGTGAGCTGCTGCAAGCAGCGGTCGGGTGAAGAAACTTGGCAAGGATCAGATTCGAACCCGAAGGACGGGTTGTGAAAGCCGAGCAAGGTGAAAACCTCCGTCTCCTTGCCAACGCGTCCGGCGTCTTCATTCGCTCCGACTGTAACGGCGACGGAACCTGCGGAAAATGTCGTGTAGTGATCGCCGAGAATGCTGAGGCCCTGGGTGAGCTCACATACGCGGAGAGAGATCTTCTCACAGAGAAGGAAATCAAGCAGGCGTACAGGCTCGCGTGCCAGGTCTACGTCAAAGAGGACCTCGTCGTCAGAATTCCCGAAGAGACGGGGCTGAGGATCAGGCAGGTCCAATCCACCGGCCTAGAGAGGAGGATGCCTCTCAACCCGAGCGTCAAGAAACTCCACATCGTCCTAGCCGAGCCCACGTTATCTGATGTGCTTCCTGACTCGGAGCGACTGATCGCAGGTGTGGGTCAGTCCGAGAAATTGTCAAATCTGCGGATCGACCCTGACCTGTTGCTCACGCTCCCGACACTTCTCCGCAAATACAAATGGGACATCACCGCGGTTCTCCCGAGGCCGGGCCAGATCTGCACCCTCGAGTCTGGAGACACAACTGCGAAGCTTTACGGTTACGCGGTCGACATCGGTACCTCAAAGCTGGTTGGCGTTCTCGTCAATCTGTCGAACGGTGAGACCGTCAACACGTTGTTTGTTGAGAATCCTCAGCTCGTGTACGGCGAGGACATCATATCCCGCATGTCATACGCCATGAAGGCTCGCGAGAATTCACAGCAGCTCAAGTCGAGCGTGTTGTCCGCGATCAATCAGTTACTCGAACGCTCCTGTAAGCTCGCCGGGATCGGGCCGAGTGAAGTCTATGAACTCGTGATCGTTGGAAACACCGCGATGCATCACTTTCTCCTCGGCATAGAATCGCGCTACTTGGCTCTCTCGCCGTACGTGCCCGCGGTCAAGGACTCACTGAACCTGCATGCGAGGGAGGTCGGAATTCTCTCCCACCCGCACGCCAACGTCCACCTCCTCCCGTTGATTGCCGGCTACGTTGGCGCGGACGCGGTTGCGGATCTCCTCGCGTCTGGACTCGCCGAGAGCGATGAGCTTTCGCTCTTGCTTGATGTCGGCACGAATACGGAGCTCTTCGTCGGCAACAGGGAGGACATCGTCTCGTGTTCCTGCGCTTCGGGCCCGGCGTTTGAGGGAGCACACATCAGGCAAGGGATGAAGGCGGTACAGGGCGCAATCGAGCGGGTCCGCATCGAACCAAAGACGTTGGATGTAGAGTGTCAAACTGTGGGAGGAGGCAAGCCCGTCGGAATCTGTGGCTCAGGGATTGTGGACGCCGTTGCTGAGCTCCTGAAGTGTCACGTGATTGACGCGAAAGGCCGCTTCCAGAAAATCAGCAACAAACGCGTCGTAGAAGTGCTCGGAGATCGCGCCTTCGTGCTGGCCCCCGGCGACGAGACGTCCATTGAAGAGCGGGTCGTAATCACTCAAAAAGACGTGGGCGAGATCCAGCTTGCCAAAGCCGCAATCCACGCAGGCTGCGCAATTCTCATGCGCCGCACGGGAGTAAGGGCATCCGACCTGAAGCGCGTTTACATCGCCGGCAGCTTCGGAAACTACCTGAACCCGTCGAGCGCCAGAGCTCTCGGAATGATCCCGGAGGTTCCGGTGGAGGCCATCACATTTGTTGGAAACACCGCTATCGCCGGAGCCAAGATGTGTCTGAGTTCTCTGGAGGCACGCAGGCAGGCGAAGGCGATCGGCGAGAAGGTCAGATACATCGAACTGGGCGCAGACCCCGACTTCTCGAAGGAGTTTGCGGCGTCGATGTACGTTCCGCACCAGGATCCGTCGCTCTTTCCTGAAACGTACGCGCTGCTGGGGTTGCAGGAGTAGCTCAGCCCACGGAGAGCTCTCGTCACGCCAAGAACTGATTACGAAAATCATTGATACCTACGATGCGAAAGGTCTTGCTTGTTGAACGCGCATCACAAACGTAACTCTCGTGATCTCTCGCTATGTCTACCGGCCCAGTATCTCTAGCTACTGTCAGCGTTAGAAGGTGTGTATTGCTACCTTGTGGTAACTCGTTTGATTGCACGCAGGCTGAGGAAAGTGATCATCCTTGAGGGACGCCTGGGAGTCTCGAGCCTGAGGTCTCCGTTTGTGTGATCCAAATTCCAGCAACCATCCTCCCGGCGCTTGGAAAGGAGATGTGTGAATGCTTCCTTCGCCCGCTGGGCTCTTCCGTAGCCGAGCGCGGTTATGAAGTCGAGGCCAACAAGTACATCATAAAAGTAATGCCAAGGATAACGGAGCCAGTACCACCGCTTGAATGGTTTCCCCTCGTGTAACAACCGGCGCTTGAGGAAGAAGTTGGCGCCCGCTTCGATTGCCTGCCGGACTTCTGATGAGCGACGTGTAGGAGGGATCTCTGCGAAGGCGCTCATTGCCTCCCAGGCGTCCAGTGTGCCATGTCGCCGTCCGAAGCAATCCCATCCGCCGTCTGGCTTCTGCTTGTCGACTAGCCATCTTATGGCGGATTGAACGCGTTCGTCATTCAGGTACCCAAAGCGGATTAGTGAACGTACCATGTTGCCTGTAGTACAAAAATGGCTTCGAGGGAAATTTAGACCACTTCTAGGGTAGGGCGAATATCCTCCGTCTTTCGCCAGATGTAAGTTGAAGAAAAACTCCGCAGCGTTCGAGATTCTTTCATCTTTGTGACTGAGTCCCAAATCCGCAAGCACCTGCAACCGCCAAATTGTAGAGCGAAACTTCGGCCGATAGCACGTCTCCTTTGTTACCCACCAAGTTTTCTCTTTCTGATTTGCCAAGATTTTGGCAGCCCATCCTCTGCTTGGCACGTCTGCGCGGAGCCTTTCCAACGCCTTCTGACTTGGGCGAGGCTGCAAAAGGTCCCGCGAGGAGAGGTACCGCATCGCGGGCTCTCTCGGGTCAAGAAGCCATGAAATAACTGGATCTTTCAGAGTCCAGCCCAGGTCACTCAACGCTATCATGCCACTAACGTACCTTTGTTTGCGAAGCCATTGTTTCTAGGAGAGTTTCTTTGGCATTATGGGGCATGGGCTCCGTTACCCAAGGTAACATTTATATGCCGCCCGTTACCTCTGGTAACGCTCGATATCCCATGAGGCTCGCCTTCGACACGCCCCAACCACTCGAGATCAAGCCACGGGATATCATAGACTATGGAGCGTTTCGAAGGAGGTTTCGAAAAGACGAGACGGAATCAGAGCTTCACCTCGCCGAGAGATTCCACGCAGCAAAGATCCTCTTCGAACGAGGCAACGAACACGTCTACGCGGAAGTCCCACTTAGGACGGAAGGAACCCTTCCTGGATCCCCGGCCAGGATCACCGCTGACTTGTGCGGGGTAAGCCGCGGAGAACTCACGCTCGCATTCTGTGAGAGATGGCCGCCGACGGAGGAGCTCCTCGAGAAGCTAAGCGTGGTCGAGAAGGCCGCTAACGCACGAGCGGTTATCCTCTACCCGTCCTCAGCGAGCCTACCCCGCTTCCTGAGGACAAGGTCAGAGCACAAGAAACTGGACTTTGCCCGCTTTCCGTGGCTCGACGAGCCGATCGGCGACGCGTTTCGCGAAGTCATGGAGATGGTGGAGCTACTGGCAAACCAGACGCGCGTGAGAATGCTCACACCGCTGCTCGAGAGGGGATTCAGAAAGCGAGACTATAGGCGGGTGATCAACCCGAAGCTTCTCTATGAAAACCTCGCAAATCTTCTTGAGAGCGGAATCATCGACGAGGCCGAAGACGAGAGCTATAGACTGACAGGGCTAGGGTTGGATCTTCTGGGCGAGTACTTGGCTTTCCTGGAGCGTGTTAGGCGAGTCATCGAAAGGGAGACTACTCAACCAAGAGGAGGTGAATCGTAGATATGTCAGACTGGGATGACTTTTGGTCGGAATGGCCTTTCCCGAGGCGAAGACGCGGCATGCTCCCGTTCTCTCCCGAGAGGTGGTTTGAACAGTTCGATGAGATGTTCGAGCGCATGTTCAAGGACATGACCAAAGACCTGCCGAGGGAGGGATGGGCGGAGCGGAAGCTTCCTGACGGCAGCGCGGTTCGACAGTTCGGCCCCTACGTCTACGGCTACTCCATGACGGTCGGCCCTGACGGCAAGCCAGTGGTCCGCGAGTTCGGCAACGTGAAGCCTTCACGCAGACGCGGAATGTTCGGCATTCCGGAGGCGAAGCTGGAGCCGATCGAAGCCCGCGAGCCCCTTGTCGACGTGGTCGACGACGGTGTGAACTTGAGGGTCGTCGCTGAGCTGCCTGGCGTCGAGAAGAAAGACATCCAAATGAAATGCGCCGAGGACGTGTTGACGATCTCGGTCGACACTCCGTCACGGAAGTACCACAAGGAGGTCGAGCTACCGTCCGCCGTCGACCCTGACACCTCGAAGGCGACCTACAACAACGGCGTGCTCGAAGTCGTGCTTCGCAAGACGAAACCGAAACCACGAGGGAAGGAAATCCGGATAGAGTAACGACGCAGCAAGGAGCGGGAACATACAGTCCCGCCCATTCCCTTCCTTTTTCGGAAGCCCACTTGATCGGCTTGTCATGCGTGCCCGCTCTGTTTTATGGCACATACATGCATCATCGAGGAAACATTGATATACCGAAACACGATGCATCTGGTCTCCTACACACTTCTCGTTCACCGGGGGCGGCAAACCCGTGAGATATGACAGACTTCCACAGACC
>Ga0315312_1000838_pt1 | contig 29449 bp, 28 predicted proteins | sample TDP7_MG_FD_203629 | JGI IMG/M metagenome (GOLD analysis project Ga0315312, IMG submission 203629) | Freshwater sediment microbial communities from Lake Towuti, South Sulawesi, Indonesia - TDP7 | ecosystem: Environmental > Aquatic > Freshwater > Lake > Sediment | place: Indonesia: South Sulawesi... | reverse complement strand
ATGTTAACGGCAGCACGACATATTGAACCCATAAAGGTCCACTCCTGCCCAGAATGCGGCAGCACAAGACTTATGCGCGATTATGAATGCGCCGAAATAGTCTGCATGGACTGCGGATTTGTAGTAGCCGCAAAAATAGCCGATAGGGGACCTGAATGGAGAGCCTTCGATGATGAACAAAGGGCGAAACGAACAAGAGTTGGTGCTCCCTTAACTTATACAATTCACGATAAAGGCTTATCAACAATGATTGATTGGCACGACCGAGATATTTACGGAAAAAGTTTATCACCTGGACAGAAAGCACAGGTTTATCGCCTCAGAAAATGGCAACGGCGCATAAGAGTTTCAGATGCAACAGAACGTAACCTTGCCTTCGCATTATCTGAAATAACAAAAATTGCCAACAACCTAAGTCTTCCCAAAAACATTCTCGAAACAGCATCAGTCATCTACAGAAAAGCCGTAAAAGAAAGGCTGATACGTGGAAGATCCATTCAAGGCGTAACTGCAGCAGCAATTTACTTGGCATGCAGAAAGTGCGGACTAGCTAGAACATTAGAAGAAATAGCACAAGCATCAAGTGTAAACAAAAAAGAAGTCGGACGCAGCTACCGCTTTCTAATCAAAGAACTTGACTACTCTATACCGCCTGTTAAACCAAGCCAATACATAACAAAGTTTTCAAACCAATTAACAATGCAAGGAAAAGTCGAAGAAATCGCCCATAAAATCTTATCCGCAGCAAAGGAATTAAAACTAACCTCAGGTCGCGGCCCAACCGGCATTGCAGCTGCCGCAAGTTACATAGCTTCTGTGCTGACTGGTGAAAGAAAAACGCAAAGGGAAATAGCTGAGATAGCGCAAGTAACCGAAGTTACTATTAGAAACCGTTACAAAGAGCTTGTTGAGCGTTTAATGTTCCAGATAACCGTTTAACCCCTCTTTTTTTCTAAATATCTGGTTTGGCGCTTCATTAACAGTTCTAGAGTAATTCTTCTTCCTCACAGCCGGAGCACTCTTCTCCAAACTTTTCCTCTTCCTCGTCTCCCTTCAAAATTGGAGATGCGAGCTCGCCGAGTTCTTGAATAAGTTCCTGCGGAATCTTATCTTTTAACGTTTCAACTTCCCTTTTTAATTTGTTAACCTCATTTTCTAAATCCTTTGCTTTCTCGCTTAATTCCACAACTTCTTTAAGTTGCCTAACCTCCTCCAAAAGCAAGCCTTTCTCTTTTTCTAATGCCTTAATTTTTTCTTCCAGTTTAGTTTTCATTTCAATAACCTGCATAATTTTCGCCTACCAATTCTATATTTTATGCTCGCAATTAATAATTTACTCCAAAATCTATTATGCACTTACTACAAAACACATTTTAAACTCTAAGAGGATAATTATACAAGGGGTTTATAATTTGGTTAAGTGTCCAAAATGCGGAGTTAATGTATCCACTCCAGTTAAGACTTGGCCTATTCCCGTGCGAAAACCATTAAAAAAAGGCGAAGAATCTAAAATTGCTATGGGAATATTTGAATGTCCAAACTGTAAAGCTAGGTTTAGAGCCGCCTTAGAAGTTGAAACCAAAATTGAAGAGACAGCAAGTATTAAAAACATGGTTGAAAGAATTAAAGGCATAAAGGGAGAGCTCATGCAAACTTTGAAGAATCTTCGTGAAAAAATAAAGACTTTAGAAACTGAACGTGCAAACTTGATGATTGAAATTGACAAACTAAAGAAAGTTGCCGAATCAAAGGTCGATGCTCTTGAAAGCGAGGTAACTATGTTGCGGGAAGAAGTAAAATCTCTAAGAGATCTTCTGGGTTACGCTGAAGAAGCAGAAAAATAACCGAATAACACTTAATCTTCATTTACACTACATTGGTCATAGATTTTTAGGGATTAGGCTTCAAATATTTCTTGTAATACTCTTGCGCTTTGGTTATAGCTTTCTCCGGGTTTCTCAATATTGAGAACTTTGTATCTGGTGAAATTTTTTCACATTTGGTGAAAAACTCCACAACCTTTTTAACGTTTCCTTCGTAGATTGCCAAGCCTCCGGCAATTTCATACCATGTTCTGGCTTTTACAAAATCCTTTTCTTTTTCAGATTTTTTGGCGTTTTCAGCGGCTTCTTTCATTGAAGTTCCGGTTTTCGTAGGGTCAAGGAACATCGTGTGATGTAACGCTTCATAGGTTTCTTTATCGTCTCCGCAAAGCTGTTCAAGTTCAGTTATTGTTTTTTTGGTTTCTATATTTATTGTATCTTCTTTCTTTTTCTTCCTAAATCTGTCCAGTAAACCCAACATCAAGCCTCCTCTGGATTCACCACGTTTTGTAGCTAACTCTATATTAACTTGGCAAATATAAGCACAGTTAGTTTTAAAGGTTTGTTCGTCTATACATAGAAGTTATGCCATATAAATTCACATTCGACCTTTCAAGGATTCCACGTTTCTTCTTCACTGAAATCACTAAGGCTAGTTATCAAAAAGGTGTGCATAAAAAAGTTGGCAGAACCGTGCAGAAGATGATAAAAAAATTTAGGGTTCAAGAGGCAACAGGTCTCAACGTATCTGATGCTGTGCTTCTTCTCCAAGACCTTATAGAAATGCAAGCTAGAAATCTTTTAGACAGAGAAAAATTCGTACAAACAAGAAAAAGAGCGCTTTTTCTGCCGCATTGTTCTAGAAAATACATGGATAGTCGTTGTAAAGCAGTTTTTAACCCGAATATTCCATCTTACATTTGTGCGCATTGTTCTCCAGACTGCTCAATTAATAAGGCGGTGTCTTTTGCCGAAAAAAAGGGTTATGACGTTTATATCTTATCCGGTGGTTCTTGTGTTCCAAAGATTTTGAAGGCGAAGCATTATGAAGGTGTTGTTGGAGTTGCCTGCGGTGAAGAGATAAAAATGAGTGGAGAAATATTGAAAGGAATGGACGTGGCTGGTCAAGCTGTTCCTTTAATAAAGAACGGCTGTGCAAACACTGTTTTCAACATTGAAACGTTAGTTGCCATTCTTCAATGAAAAGAAAAGAATGTGGTTGCTTTTTTTCGGAAGAGATGCTGGTGATTAGAAAAGTTATTAGCATAATCTTATTGAGTATGCAACGTTCGCATCTGATAACCGGTGAGCTTAACCAAAATTCTGAAAAATCACTTTACGAGTTCTCTTTTCTTCCAGCGTAAGTTTTTGCTTCGGCATTTTCTACATTTAACTGCAGTTGCAGCGTTTCTTGCGCCGCAGTCTCTGCAGATTTTCATGTAAAGTCTATGCTTTTGAGCTATGGTCTTCTTAAGTGGGTCCATAATTGGCATTTATTTAACTTCTCCTTCGTGGCTAAAACTCAGATAGTCTACTAGAAAATATACTTTTTGCCAGCCATCAGAGAAAGTTCTCTCATAAATCTTCTGTGGAAAGTTCATTTTGCTTCTATGTACTACTAACAAGTTTTGCCAACAATTCTGGCACGTCATTTGGTTTTTCAGCTACTTTTACGCCAGCATTTTTGAATTTTTCAATCTTACTTTCAGCAGTTCCTGCTTTGCCCATCACTATTGCGCCAGCATGTCCCATACGTTTTCCGGGTGGAGCGGAACGTCCAGCTATAAATGCCACAACTGGTTTTGGATACTTCTCTCTTGCGATGTATTCGGCTGCCAATTCTTCGAGGTTGCCACCTATTTCTCCTATCAAAACGATGGCTTTCGTCTGTTGGTCTTTTTCAAACATTCTGAACGTGTCTATAAAGTTTAAACCTGTTATTGGGTCTCCTCCCAATCCGAGGCATGTAGATTGTCCGAGGTTTTTTCTGGTTAGACATGCTGCTATTTCATATGTGAGGGTGCCGCTTCTTGAAACCATGCCTATGTTGCCACGTTTAAAAATATGGGCAGGCATTATTCCAAGTTTGCTTTCTCCAGGAGTTATTATTCCTGGCGTGTTTGGTCCGATGATTGTAGCGTTGACTTTTTTGGCATATGCTATTACGTTGACTGAGTCTTTTATTGGAATATGCTCCGTTATTATTACGATTGTTTTTATTCCATTTTCTAAGGCTTCTAGGGCTGCGTCTGCAGCGAAAGGAGCTGGGACAAAAATTATCGAAGCATTTGCTGAATGTTTTTCTATGACTTCCTCAACTGTATCATAAACCGGAATGCCTTTTATTTGGGTCTCGCCTTTCCCAGGGGTTACGCCTGCGACGATTTTTGTTCCATATTCCAGCATAAGCTGGGTGTGAAAACTTCCTTGGGTTCCGGTTATACCATGTACGATTGCACATGTGTTTTTGCCAATTATTATTCCCAAATTTATTTGTCTCCATGCCTAGAAATTTCAACGACCCGTTGCGCGGCTTCTTCCATGCTTTCCAATACGTGTATTCCTGCTTCTGTTAGTATTCGTTTTCCTTCTGCTTCGTTTGTGCCTACAAGCCTAATAACCATTGGTTTTGTTACTCCAATTTTTGCCTCTGCTTCCAAGATTCCCTTTGCAACCTCATCACAGCGGGTGATTCCGCCTAAAATGTTTATGAAGAGTGCCTTTACTTTTGGGTCTGAAAGCACTATTTTGAGGGCTGCGGCTATCTTTTCTGCGGGTGCTCCTCCACCGACATCTAGAAAGTTTGCTGGTTTTCCGCCGTAGTACTGGATTGTATCTAGTGTTGCCATCACGAGACCCGCACCATTACCTATGACGCCTATGTCTCCGTCCAATTTGACATAAGCCAAATCGTTTTTTGTGGCTTCTATTTCTTGTGGGCTAAGTTCACTTTCGCCTTCTAAAAGCCTCTTTTTGTATTCTTGGTGGCGAAATAGGGCGTTGTCGTCTATTATTATGCGGGCGTCGGCTGCAACAAATTTTCCTTCAACGGTTTCCGCTAAAGGGTTCATTTCAATCAGTTCTGCGTCATAATCCATGCCAACACAATATAGTCTTTCAAAAATTCTTTCAAGTTCAGAAAGTTGGTTGCCTGCATAACCCATTCTTCTTGCGATTTGACGGGCGTGGAAAGAGTGAAAACCATGTTGAGGATTTATTGGAAACTGGATTATTTTTTCTGGAGCTTTTGTGGCTATTTCCTCTATTTCCATTCCGCCAACCGAGGAAGCGATTGCAACGTAGCTCTGATTAAATCTGTCAATTGTTATGCCGAAGTAGAGTTCCTTTTTTATTTGTATTTTCTCTTCAATATATACGCTTTTGATTGGTATGCCTTTTATCTGCATTCTTAGCAGTCTTTCCGCATCTTTTTCCACCTCTCCAATAGAATCAGCGAATAGTATTCCGCCCGCTTTTCCTCTTCCAGCAACCAACACTTGTGCTTTAACTACGAATGGTGGTTTTAGTTTAGATACGACTTCTTGGGCTTGGCTGGCGTCAGTTGTTAGTCCGCCTCGAGGTGTTGGGATTCCGCATTTTGCGAGTATGTTTTTTGCTTCAAATTCGAAGAGCTTCATGACAGTTTTCTCCTTACTTTATGGTTTCTATTGTGACATAGGATTTTGTGTCTTGTATACCATCAATAGAAGATAACCTTCTTAACACTTCGTCAAGTTTTTCTCTGTTAACTATCAAGACAGCGTCAGCGTCACCTGTTATTCTGAATGCTCTTTGGGCTGTCAGTTCTTTGATTTTTTCGTAAGCGTGTGTTCTTTTAAGGGGTGATACCTTGATGAATACAAATGCGGGGGTTGAGGCTATTCCGAGTAGGTTCAGTCCTTTTTCGGTTACGTCTATGAAGCCCCTGCCAGTGCGTATATAGTTTAAATCTCTGAGTTTTCGTAGGTGAACATTCAGTGCTTGTCTGCTTATGCCTAGTTGTTTTGCTAACTCGTCTTGTTTCACACGGAGTGTGTAAGTGTTTGTGGATTTGCCTTTTTCATAAAGCATTCGTAGCAGTTGCATTGAACGTCTTGTAAGAGCCTCCAACATGTTCTCCTCTATATTATTTTGTTAAGTTTAAGCTTTACAATAGTACCGATTATTTAAATGTTTAGCAAAAATCAAAATGTAAGATATACGTAACTCTTAGTTTCTGATTTTATTAAATAGAATTTAAAACCGTAATGTATTTATTTATCGATAAAAATGGTTATGAAGCCATAGAAAAAGTGAAAACTAGGAGTGAGGCGGTACAGAATGTCAGAAAGCAACGCAGTGTTGATCGGGAATAAGCCAGTAATGAACTATGTACTGGCTTGCATAACCCTCTTTCACGGCGGAGCAAAAGAAGTGAATGTTAAAGCAAGAGGGAGATCAATAAGTCGAGCAGTTGACGTCGTTGAAGTTGTCAGACGCCGATTCTTACCGGATGTACAAATCAAAAAAGTTGGCATTGGAACGCAACAGATGGCACCCAGAGAAGAGGGTGGCACGCCTACAAACGTTAGCACAATCGAGATAACGCTAGGACGATAGAGCAGTAGTTTCGCATAAACTTTCAGAGCTCCGCCGCCCCTCCTTTATTTGTGGAGGGCGCCTTTATAGTGAAAACCGTATTATGCAGTTTCTGTTTAAAGAGTGGAATGCTGTGCCAAAAGTGTTTGGGTAAACTTGAGTCTGGCGAAGTAAGCGAATTAGACTTGAAAATCGCCCGTCTATTGTTGTCTTTGGAGAAAAAGTATCCTTCCCTTCAGAATGTGTATTTTCATGGGGCAGTTGACGCCGGCAAAACTTTGGCAATAGTTGTTGGGCTGGGGGATGTTCCACGTCTTTTAGGTTTTGGTGGGAAAATCATTAAAGCCTTAGGTGAGGAAACTGGTAAAAGTGTTCGCGTTTTGGAATATGGGGTTGATGATAGAAAGTTTTTAGAGGATTTGTTTGCTCCGTTGGGTATATTGACGATTAACACGATTTGGCTGCCCGATGGAACTACTGAGACTAGAGTTATTTTGAGAAAAAGGCGCGGTTCTCAGCCGCCTTTTGATGTAAAGGCTTTAAAGGAGATTGCCCGTAAAGTTCGCAATATGACCTTGCGTGTGGAGTTTACAGACTAGGTTGAGCGTGTACCTATGAAGTTAGATTCGATTGGTGATTGGCGTAGGACGCATTATTCTGTTGATGTTAGACCTGAAATGGATGGTGAAGAGGTTACTCTTTTTGGCTGGGTTCAAGAGATTAGGGATTTGGGTGGAATCCGCTTCGTAATATTGCAGGATAGGGAGGGCACAATTCAAGTTACGATTTTGCGTAAAAAGGTGGACAGCGAAGTTTTGTCGAAGTCTGATGTTTTGCAGAAGAGGTATAGCATAGGCGTTAAGGGAGTTGTGAAAAAGACTGATATGACGCCTAGAGGAGTCGAAGTGATACCGAAGGGAATCAAGATTTTCGCCACAGCTGCTCCTCAATTGCCCATTGACATAGCTGGGAAAACACCTGCAAACCTAGAAGTTCGACTGGACGCACGGACATTGGACCTTTCACAAGAAAAAAACATAGCAATTTTCAAGATTCAACACACAGCCCTAGAAGCAATACGGGTTTTTCTATTTGAAAAGGGCTTTATCGAAGTTTATACTCCCCGCATAATCGCTTCAGCAACCGAAGGTGGCGCAGCCCTCTTTTCTTTCGATTACTTCAAGAGAAAAGCGTTTCTTGCACAGAGTCCACAGTTGTATAAGGAACAGCTTGTGATGAGTCTTGAAAAGGTTTTTGAGGTTGGACCTTTTTTCAGGGCTGAAAAATCACATACACGCATTCACTCAAGCGAATTTGTTTCTATAGATATTGAGCAGGCATTTGCAGACGCTGAAGAAGTGATGCAGTTGCTTGAACGGTTGATGCAATATGTTTGCAAAACTGTGGCTGAAAAATGTCAAAAGCAGTTGGCAACGCTAAGACACAAGATAAAAGTGCCAGAAGTGCCCTTTAAACGCTTAACTTACGATGAGATTCTCCGAGACTTAAAACATGAAGGTATAGAAATTCCGTGGGGCGAGGATTTACTGACTCCAGCCTTGAGAACCTTAGGCAAGATCCACCCGTACTTCTACTTCATAACTGACTGGCCAACTCATTCCAAAGCCTTCTATATTAAGCCGCGAGACGGTAATCCAGAGATATGCGAGGGCTTCGATTTAATGTGGTCTTGGCTAGAACTGGTTTCAGGCGGCACGAGAATAGCTGCAAAAGAGCTTTTGGTTAAACGGTTGAAAGAGAAGGGGCTGAACCCAGAATCTTTTAGACATCATTTGCAGGCTTTTGATTATGGAATGCCGCCTCATGCGGGCTGGGCTATAGGCTTAGGAAGGTTAACGATGATGTTGACTGGTAAGAAGAACATACGCGAGGTAATACTTTACCCGAGAGACAAATTCAGGCTTACACCATAATTTTGTCGTTCAATGAAGTCGAATACTTTGTTTCTTTTTTGTTCTCTGTGGAGTTTAGCCCCCTTATATATAGGTTGAATCCCCCGCGAAGTATCAAGAGTTCAAGACGGCTGTGAGGATAATGCTTGCTGTGATGAGTCCTTTCTAATCTGCCTGTTGAGGTAAAGACTGGTACGGTAGATAACTGGGTTTGTGCGACGGTTAATGCACTTTAGAAGATTTTGATTGTCAAAATACAGTTCATCATTAATTTGGATTCTTGCTCCTAGCGCAGAGCTAGCAGTAACATCAAGCACAGTGGAGTAAACAGCATAACGGAACCTCAGCGCTTCGCATTGATTCTGTGAAAGTTAACATACTTTTTAGTTAAAAATGTCATAAAAACTGATAAATATCCACCTTCTTTAATGCGACTCTGGGGGGAGCCAAAATAGGCTGCGGAGTATTCGGGGCAATAAATTTCGAAAAACAACCCATATTCCCATTCATTTACTGGGGGTTAAGAGCTCAAAATCACAGGGGTCACCAGTCCCACGGATTCCTAACCTACGATAATGGAAAATTTCACATTCACCGAAGCCTAGACCTCATACCTAAAATAAAAACGAGCGCCATCCAAGAATGGTTTGGGCGATTACCAGGACATATCGGCATAGGAAACGTTAGGTACACAACCTCTGGAAAATGCGACGAGAAATCGCTGATAAAGGGTACACAGCCTGTTACAGCCTCAAAAAACGGGTTTAAACTGGCTGTTTCTTTTAATGGTAACGTTGTTAACACATTCCAAATTAAAAAAGAAATATGCAAAGAATTCCCAAGCTTTTCTTACGAATGCGATTCAGAACTAATCTGCCACAAACTCCTAATCGAACTCATGAAAGGCAAAGACCTGACATCAGCAGTCAAAACATGCATGCAGGAAATCGAAGGAGCCTTCTCGGTGACTGGCATAACAAAAGACGGCAAATTCTTCGCCTTCAGAGATCCATGCGGAATAAGACCGCTATGTGCTGGTCACAGCGAAGACCGAACAACCTACGCATTCTCATCAGAAACTGTAGGCTTAGACATAAACAGTTTCCAAAGGGACTTTGAAATTGAACCCGGCGAACTCGTAACAGTTTCGAAAGACGGTTTCAGCAGGGAAAAATTGGTGAATGGACGCAAGGCTTTTTGTGCTTTCGAATATGCATACTTCGCTAGACCAGATTCGCGTTTCGATGAAAAATATGTTTATGAGGTTCGCGAAGAGTTTGGAAGAAACCTCGTTAGGGAGAATCCTGTCATAGTTAAGAATGCAGACATAATCATTTCCTTGCCAGAAACTGGCGACGATTCGGCCATGGGAGTACATGAAGAGTCTGGCTTAAGATGGGAGAGGGCTTCCCGCAGGCATCGATACGTAACAGAGAGGGCTTTTATTCTTCTCAACAAAGAGCGATATGCAACAATAGATAGGAAAATTAATATCCTTGCATCGAAAGTTAACGGGAAACGCGTTATAGTGACTGAAGATAGCATAGTCAGAGGAGACACAACAAAAGTTGTAATAGAGAAACTGCGCAGAATGGGAGCCAAAAAAGTATACCTGTTCGTCACTTTTCCACGCATAATTGGACCATGCTTCTATGGAATAGACATGGCAACCTACGGTCAACTAATAGGTTCGAAGCACACAGCCGAAGAAATAGCGGAAATTATAGGCGCAGATGCAGTATGTTACCAGTCTATAGAAAACCTTGTAAAAGCCACTGGCTTCACTCGAGACCAGCTATGCCTTGCCTGCGTAACAGGGAAATATCCAACACCCCTCGCGCAAAAAATAGCAGACGAAATGAAGAAAAGATTCTTAGAAGGCTACGAAGAAACGGGAAGACTTTACGAGATAGCTGAAGCCATTGAAAAGGCTTAGTGGCAAAAGTAAATAGGGTTTTCATGTTTAATCTTTAGTTTGATGGGTAGTTCGTTATGGAGAGGGTGGGCGTATTTGTTGTTTCATATGGTGCAAGAGAAGCGGCAATGATTGACGCTTTCACACGAAGCCAAAACCATCTTGTCGAAATTTATGTTGCAGACAAACAGCGAAACCCATTCAACGTGAAAAAAGCCGCGAAACACGTTGTCATTCCAGACTTGAATGTGGGGGAAATCTGCAAATTCGCAGAAGCCAACAAAGACAAAATCGACTTCGGCATCGTCGGTCCGGAAAAACCAATAATAGAGGGTGTACGAGACCTTGTAGAAGAGCGAACAGGCATACCTATGATTTGTCCAACAAAGAAATACGCCATAGAAGCAAGCAAAGTCCAACAGCGCCTACTATTTCAAGAAATAGTGCCAGAAGTAAACCCTCGCTTCAAGATTTTCAATCCAAAAGATTACAAAAGCCAAGGAGAAGTGAAAAAAACCGTTTACAAATGGCTGGATGAACTTGATAATAAGGCGGTTGTTAAGCCAGACCAGATTGCAGCTGGAAAAGGTGTGGGCGTCTGGGGCGACCATTTTACAACTCGCGAGCAACTATTCGAGCATTTCATGGCTAATTTCCAACAAGGACCAGTCATAATAGAAGAAAAAATTGAAGGCGAAGAATCAAGTTTCCAAGCCTTCTGCGACGGCAAACACCTAGTGCCATTGCCTGACACGAGAGACTATAAAAGGGCTTTTGACGATGACCATGGACCAAACACTGGAGGCATGGGCTCATACAAAAATGTTGGCGATGTCTTGCCTTTCATGACCAATGCTAATAGAGCCAAGGAAATCGAAATAGTTAACAGAATATTCAAAAAATGGAAGGGAAAGGGTAATGTGGGGTTAAGAGGCATACCCTTCTACGTAGCTTTTATGCATACTGGCAAGGAATCCCAAATTCTTGAAAACAACAGCCGACCAGGAGACCCAGAAATAATTAACATTCTGCCTATCTTGAAAGACGACTTTGTTGACATATGTTTTAAGATATTAGAAGGCAGCCTAACACGTATAGAAGTAGAAAAGGCAGCAACAGTTGTAACCTACAAAGTTCCACCAAACTATGGCGGATACATAGATACTTTTCCCCAACTTGTAGATAAAAGTGAAATTGGCAAGCCAGTTGACTTAACTAAGGCGTATGAATTAACTAAGAAATATGGTGATAGAATTCGTATTTACCCCGCTGCCATGGAATTGCGTAACGGCGAAACGTACGCCCTTAAATCTAGAGCTGTTGGCGTTGTAGGTGTAGACGAAAACATCGAAACAGCCAGACAAATCTCTTTAGAAGGCATAAAAGCCATAAAAGGCGGAGCCCTTTGGCACAGAAAAGACATAGCATCCAAACAACACATAGAAAAAAGCATAAGGCACATGGAGGAGTTGAGGCGCAAACAGTGAAAAGGGTTTTCATTTCAGACTGTGAAGGACCCATCTCAAAGAATGACAATGCCTTCGAAACAGCATCACATTTCGTTCCAGACGGAGACAAAATTTTCACGGTTATAAGCAAATATGATGACGTGTTGACGGATGTTTTAAAAAGACCGAATCACAAGGCTGGCTCTACCTTAAAGCTAATTTTGCCTTTCCTCAAAGCTTATGATGTTACAGACAATAAAATGCGGGAATTTTCAGCTCAAAACCTAGTTTTAATATCAAACATAAAAGAAACGTTACGACACGCCAGAAGCGTGGCTTATGCCTTTATTGTGAGCACAAGCTACGAGCATTACATAAAGGCTTTATGCCAAACTTTAGGCTTCCCTTACGAAAACACCTATTGCACAAGAGTAAGCATCAACAAATACCACATGACGGAAGGAGAAAAAACCAAACTGAAGGAAATTGCAAAAGAAATATCGCGGATGCCCATGATCGAAATTCCATCAAACGCAAAATCCATAAAAGATTTGTTAGAAAAAGACCAAGAAACAATTCTGCGATTGGACGAGATTTTCTGGAAGGAAATAGCATGTACTGATTGTGGGAGAATTTTTTCTGAAGTTAATCCGGTGGGCGGTAGCGAAAAGGCTGAATCTATAAAAGACATCGTTCAAAAGGCAAGTGTGGCTTTGGCTGATGTCATGTATATTGGCGACAGCATAACAGATGTTGAAGCCTTTAGGCTTGTAAGAGAAAACGGTGGCTTAACAGTCTCTTTCAACGGTAATCAATACGCTATAAAAAACGCTGAAATTGCCGTCTTATCCGAAAATAGCATAGTAACCGCTGTGATTGCAGACGTATTCAGCAAATTTGGAAAACAGCAAACTCTAAGCCTAATTGAAAACTGGAACCCTCAAGCTTTAAAGAAAAGCACAATAGACCAAACTTTGCTCAGCAGTCTTTTCAAGTTATATCCCAGAGAATTGCCTAAAGTTAAAATAATAACAAGCGAAAATATGGAGATTCTGGCAAAAGAAAGTAGCGAATTCAGAAAAAAAGTCAGAGGAGCAACCATCGGGAGACTAGGATAAATGATTAAGAAAGCTGAGATTGAAGACACCTATGCAGAAGCTTTTGACGGTCTCTACTGCCGAGTCATCGTCACTGCAGATGACGAAGAAACATTAAAGAAGGCAGCAGAAGACGCCACCGCAACACCGTCAGGGGTCATAGGCAGGCTTGACAGCGGAATTGAAAGATGGCTGAGTGAAAGAGAAACGCCTGACAAGCGAAAAGGAGCAATTTTACAATTTTGGAAGGGTTTAGACAAGGGAAAGCCTTTAGAAGATTTGGTTAGGCGTTTTGAAAAAGAGTTTTCTTATCGAATTCGCCAAGACATTCTCGTTAAGCCTTTCACAGCGTTTTTTGACGCTTCATTAGTGAAGCCAGAAGGAAAAATAGACATAATGGAAAGGGTTGGTCATTGCGGGGACGGGTTCGAGTGGGAAGAACAACTTCATGGGCGTAACATGATTGTTGTTCCAATTATGGTGCCCGACTTTCTTATAGAGCGGTATATTGGCTATGCACGAGGGATTGCTGGTGGCAACTTTTGGTACATGTGTAAAACAAAGAGGGCGGTAATGGATGCTGGGAAAAAAGCATTAGAAGCCATAAGCCAGATTGAAGGTGTAATAACCCCCTTTGACGTTTGTTCAGCTGGTTCAAAAACTGAAACAAAGTTTCCGTTAATAGGACCAACAACAAACCATCCATATTGTCCTTCATTGAAAAAGAAACTGGGCAAAGACTCGATGGTGCCTGAAGGCGTTAACTACATTCCAGAAATAGTGATTAACAGTGTTTCGCTGCAAGCCGTTAAAGAAGCAATGAAAGTCGGCATAGAGGCAACACTAAACGTTGATGGCGTGGTAAAAATTTCCGCTGGAAATTATGGTGGAAAACTGGGCGATTACAAAATTTACTTGCGTGAGCTGTTTCCATGACCGTTTTAGATGCTGTTGGATTCGGCGGCTTAAACGTTGACAAACTTTTCAAGGTAAATAAAATAGCCAAGGCTGAAGAGGAAAGTTTCATAAAAGATTGTGAAGAGGCTTGTGGAGGTTCTGCAGCCAACACTATTGTAGGCTTGGCAAGGCTTGGTTGCAAGGTGGGCTTTATTGGAAAGGTTGCTGATGATAGAGAAGGCAAAATGTTGGTTGAAGATTTTTGCAGGGAAGGCGTGGACACAAGCGGCATAATCCATGCGAAGCATGGCAGAAGCGGCACAGTTATGGGTTTTGTGGACGAAAAAGGTGAACGGGCATTATATGTTGATCCTGGCGTAAACGATACAATAGAATTCGACGAAATAAACGTGGAATATGCGTTTCAGACACGCTTTTTGCATTTGACGTCCTTTGTTGGAGAAAAATCCTATCAAACTCAGAAAAAAATCGTTGAAGCCTTTCCTCAAAACGTCAAATTAAGCCTTGACCCGGGAGAACTGTACGCAAGAAAAAGCGTCGCATTAGAATCAATAATAAGAAAGACTTTTGTTTTGATGCCAAATCTTAACGAACTTGAGCTATTAACTAAAAAGGCTGATTACAGAAAAGGTGCTGAAGTTCTGCTAAAAAAAGGAGTGGAAATAGTTGCTGTAAAATTGGGCGCAAAAGGATGCTACGTAACTGATGGGAGAGAAAATCACCTTATAGATGCCTTTAAAGTTAAAGTTGTTGACACGACAGGCGCGGGTGATGCTTTCTGTACTGGTTTTCTTTATGGTTTGATTTCTCGCAAAAGCCTCTATGAATGTGGAAGACTTGGCAATTTTGTCGCTTCAAGATGCATAATGAAAATGGGTGCCCGACCAGGGCTTCCGTATCTTAAAGATTTAAAGTTTCTTTGTTAGATGTTCGATCAGGCTTTCGAAGATTAGCTTTCCATCTTCGTATTCTGGCATTTGCTTTTGTCTTGTCCAGTCTGGCTGTTGCCACCAGTAGAAGGCTCTTTCAGGATGTGGCATTAAACCAAATATCATTCCTTCTGGGTCGCATATTCCTGCTATGTCATGGAAAGAGCCATTTGGATTCATTGGAAAACGTCCTTGTGCATATTCTCCGTTTTTGTTACAGTAGCGAAAGACCAACTGGTCATCTTCATAAAGCCTTTCGAGAAGCTGTTTTTCCTTTTCTTTTGCAAACATAAATCTGCCCTCCGAATGAGCCACCGGTATTCGCAGAACTTTTCCCTTCGGAATTTTCCATGTGAATATACATTTTCCATCGTTTTCATGTTTAAGGTATATCCAGCGACAGTTGTAGCCGGGCGGAAAATTAGTTGCTAATGCAGCCTCCGGATACGGGGTCATTCCGTCAAAACCCGGAAGCAAACCAGCCTCAACAAGCACCTGAAAGCCGTTGCAAATGCCTAGTATCGGCCGATTTTCATCAACAAAGACTTTCAACTCTTTACCCAATTTGGCTAATATCCATTTAGCCCATATAGCCCCAGCTCGCACATAATCGCCATAAGAGAAGCCACCTGGAAAAACCAAAACATGATATTCCAGAAGTTTTCGACGTTTAACTAGTTCGTTTATATGCAAAATTTCAGCTTGAATGCCTAGCTCCTCAAAAGCACGTTTAGTCTCTGCATCGCAGTTTGTTCCGCCTACACGCAAGACGCAAACTTTAATCTCTTCTCGTTTCATGGCTTAAGCCCCGCTACTGAATGTTCGCTTCCAACTCGCTAACAAATCACTAAGCGCGGCATCTACAGCAACTTTACCTTTTAATCCATAGATGCATAACCGCGGAATCTTTGTAACCCTGCCTATTTCTGCATAGACCTTTCCTTTCATTAAATCCTCAAACTCTTCCTTCGCTTCCTGTGAAACTTCTACTAAGAAGCGACTGTTTGATTCTGAGAACAAGACGAAATCGTTGCGGTTTACATTCATTATTGGAACTTTTTGTAAATGCAGTTCCATGCCGTATCCGCCTGCGAAAGCCATCTCTGCAGTAGCCACAGCCAAACCACCATCAGACAAATCGTGACAAGCCCTAATCAGTCCCAAATCAATAGCTCTAGTAACAGCCCTAAACGTTTTTCGAGCTTCGGATGGACGAACCTTTGGCACAGTTTCTCCAAGAAAACCTTTCAGTTTATAATATTCTGAACCACCTAACTCTTTGAAAGTTTGACCAACAATGTAGATTAAGTTGTTTGGCTCTTTAACATCCATTGAAACAACCATGCGGACGTCAAGAACTACGCCTAAAGCCGTGATTAGAAGGGTCGGCGTTACCGGTCCGAGCGGAGACTCGTTATAGAGGCTATCTTTTCCGGAGATAAATGGCGTTTTGAAAGCAATTGCAAAATCGTAGCACGCTTCACAAGCCCTTACAAGACTGCCAAGCCTTTCTGGCTTTTCAGGGTTGCCCCAGGTGAAATTGTCAAGCAGGGCTATTCTTCTACCGCCAACTGTGACATTGTTTCTTATTGCTTCGTCTATTGCGGAAGCAGCCATCCAATAAGCATCAATTTTCCCATAATTCGGATTCATTCCACTTGAAACTACTATACCTTTCCAAGAATCTTCTAAAGGTTTTATCACAGCTGCATCGTTGGGTCCACCATACTCGCCATGAAGTGGCTTAAGCGCAGTATTCCCTTTCACCTCATGGTCGTAAGAGCGTATCACACTTTCTTTGCTTGCAATGTTAGGCGAAGATAAAATCTGCAAAAGCGTTTCAGTTAGATTCTCTGGCTCTGGAAAACAAGGCTCTTCAAAACTTGGGAGCTTGTACTCTGCGGTTCTGGTGGCTTTTGGCGGTTTAAAAAGGAATGGAATGTCCATTTCCGCAACTTTTTCACCTTGATGATAAATCCTTAACACATTATCTGCGGTGTATCTTCCAATAGCAGTAGCCTCAACATCTTCGCTTCTAAAAATTTCCAGAACCCTTTCGGGATTTTCTGGAGGCACAGCCAAAAGCATTCTTTCCTGCGATTCGGAAACATAAATTTCCCACGGAGCCAAACCCGGATACTTCAGCGGAATCCTTTCAAGCTCCACAATGGTGCCGCAACCAAACTTTTTTGCTGTTTCGCCGACAGCGGATGATAAGCCGCCACCGCCCAAGTCTGTTATTGCAGATGCAAGTTCAAGTTGTCGAATCTCGATTATGGCTCTTTTCAGTTTTTCTTCCTCAATGGGGTTTGCAATCTGAACAGCTGGTCTAGAAACCTCTTCCGATTTTTCCGTTAATTCAGCAGATGCGAAGGTCACGCCATGTATACCGTCACGACCCGTTTTTCCTCCAGCCAGAACAATTATGTCGTTTGGTTTGACGCTTTTCCTGAACTTTTTCAATGGGAGTAAACCAATGCATCCGCAGTAAACAACGACGTTTCCCACGTAACTCTCATCAAAGTATATTGCTCCGTTCACTGTTGGGATTCCCATGTTATTGCCATAGCTTCCTATGCCTGCTACAACGCCCATGTAAACGTATTTCGGATGCTTCACGCCTGACGGAAGTTTTTCATAATCAAAATCTACGGGACCGAACCCCAAAACGTCAGTACAAGCGATTGGATCTGCCCATACGCCTAAAATATCGCGGATCACTCCGCCCACGCCTGTAGCCGCACCGCCAAAAGGCTCTACAGCCGATGGGTGATTATGCGTTTCAACTTTGATCGCTATCCCGTAGTCTTTGTTAAAGCGGATTATCCCTGCGTTGTCTTCAAAAACCGAGAAACACCACTGAGGATTCATTTCTTCAGCAGCCTTTACAATATACGTTTCGAAAAGACCGTCAATTTCCTTCCCATTCATTCTTATTTTGCTTTTGAAGGTTTTGTGGAAGCAGTGTTCCGACCACGTTTGCCCAATAGTTTGAAGCTCAACATCCGTGGGGTTTCGCCCTTTATTCCTAAAATACTCTTGAATAGCTTTCATTTCTTGCAAGTTTAAGCCTATGCCAAGTTCACGGCTTATTTCCAGAAGTTGCCGGTCTGTAGCCTTAAGCATGTTTATTTCAAAGATTGGAAATGTTGTTTTTCTGCGAATGTAGAGGCTTGCGGTCATTTTTCCTCCTCAATCACGATTACATAATTATCCTTTGTCGGATTTGCAAGAAGCCTCTTACACATCTCCTCAGCTCTTATTTGAGCCTCTTTCCTAGATTCAGCTTCAAGAATAACACTGTAGGCTTTACTAACATTTACAGCTTCAACCCTATAGCCAAGTTCCTTTAGTAAGCGTGCTGTTGTTTCACCTTCGGGGTCGCTGTGCCCCGACTTCAAGCTGACTTCAATTCTTAAGCGATATCTCATAGGCTAAGCTAGAGTTTCAGGGAATTTAAACACTTTTATCAACAACAAAGCAAACTGCTATTTCAAAATGATTTTCCTGTTTTTATAGTGAATCTTAATTCCCTCAGAATCCGTTACAAAGCCTATTTGTTCAGCTTGCACCCCAGTTTTTCCGAAAACATTTACTGCTTTGTTTCCATCTACTTTATCCACTATTACTGCGAAGCCCCATCCCATATTAAATGTCTTAAACATTTCCTCGTCAGTTATCGCACCGCCTAGTTCAGAAGCAGTTTTCTGAATTAATTCAAAGATAGGCTGTGGATTAAAATTGTCAAATTCAAAACCTATACCTTTTGAAAACCGTGTTAAATTGTCAAACTTCAAGTATGCATCACCAGTAATGTGTGCTGCAGCTTTAACTTTAAGCTCCTCCGCAACTGCAAGCAATGGCTTAACATATATTTTCATCGGCTCCAAAACTTCATAAACAACTTCTCTGTCTAACCCGTCTGGGATGTCGTAAGGCTCGTATCTTCCGCCCCACTGCTTGAAGAGAATTTTTCTTGCTAGGGACACGCCGTTGCTGTGGATTCCAGAGCTTCGCAAGCCTATTATAACATCGCCAGCTTTTATGTCTCTTCCAGAAATTATTTTTTCACTGTTAACTTCACCTATCGTCGCAACAATCATGTCAAAACCTTTGCCTTCTACTAAACCTTTTATCACTTCTGCTACGTCGCCTATTTCCCCACTTGGCACAACACACTCGGATTCAACTGCCCCTTTCACTATACCCTTCATCCATTCCTTAACTAAGGCTGGGTCTGAAACTTGTGCATGAATATTATCAGCAATAGCTAAAGGCTTGGCGCCAGACCTTATAACATCATTAACAGCAAGCGCCACACCATCAATACCTATTGTGTCATATTTTTCAGCCAGTTGCACAACAAGAACCTTTGTGCCTACACCTTCAATGACCAAGTCCAAGTAACGATTTTTTCCAGAAGGAAAAATATTCCCATAGGGAAGCTGGACAACTTCGCCGTAACGACTAAACCTATAGGTTTCCCTCAGAATTTGAAGGGCTTTTTTAGATTCAGCCCTTAACTCCCTATCAACACCAACGTGGGCGTAGGTGAATTTTCGTGTCAACAGCATTCCTCCCTAATTCACATGTGGACACTAATTCGCTTATAGATTGATATGTAATCTTTCTTAAAAATATGGAGATAACAATTTTGCTTTTGTATTACGACTTAAAATCGCCGTGGCTTAGAAACGACTAGCCTTTTCTATTGAGCAGGGCAAGCGGAATTTGCTTTCGAGCCTAAAGGAGAAGGGAAAGCAAAGTATTAGCGAGACGAATATTCCGCTTGCCTTTCCGCTCTGCTCCCTTAGTCAAGGATTGTGCTGTAAACTTGTTACAAGTTGTGTTGCAGATTGTTGCTGCACGCTTGTTGCATCGTATTCTGCTTCATAAACAATGCTGGCCGGCTTATTTCTCGCGAAGGCATTTAAAAGCATCCCAAGCAAAACATAATACTGCCTTAAGAAATCAAGGCCTTTCTCGGTAGTTCTATAAAAGCACTGCTCCTCTTTTCTATCTATATCAATGAAGCCTATTTCAGTGAGACTGTGCAAATATTTCTTAAGCTGATTATAGTTAATGCTCGCGTGTTTCATAATCGAAAACCTAGTTGCACCATTATCCTTTACCGCCTCTAGCAACAACGCTATAATCTCGAAGTGACCTCTATACTTTTTGTGCAACGGCGAAGTGCATAAATTATGTTTCATGTATGAAGGTGAAGAACATAAATCAAACATTTTCGTATAATTTTTCATGAGCGCACACCGTAAATACTATTTGATGATTGAAAAGATTACGGGTTTTTTCGGTAGACTTCATTGAAAACTAGGGTAAAATTGTTGAAACTGTTGAAAAGAACCATCAACAGACGCGAAGGGTTTTTATCTTATTCAATTGAAACTATTGAATAGGAGACAACAGGTTGGCTCAACATAGACCGACGCTCAATGAAATGCGATTTTTGCAAGAGGCTTTAAGCGCAGACTATAGAACTAGCAATATACGTTTGCGGGAAGGTGAATATCAGTATACTCTTGCCAAAGCAATTGCGTCCTTTCAACTGGGGCTGCGTTTTCCGGACGTTAAAGACATAATTAAAGGATTGTATGGCGAAGAAAAAGCAAGTGACATCCAGTTTATCCGTAAAATTCAAACAATCTTAAAAAAAATGGAAAAAAGCAATATTGTCCGGATTTTGCCAAAGAAAAAGCCGTGGGATTTACAAAGATATGCGCTTACAAGTTTCAAGTTTCAAGACGTTGACAAAAATCTTGTAACCTTTGCAACGGATTACCAAATAAAGCAGGCGCAAGACATGCTGCGTTCCATATCAAATCAGCAAAGAGTACCTACAGTTAAACTAAACAAAATTAAGATTTGTATACTAGTATTAATAGTAATCGCATTCTACACGGCAAGTGTATGGGCTCTAATGCAATATGTTATTAACCCAATAATCTTCGTTCTCGCCTTTTCCGTTGCTATTACTTGTTCTATCATGCTAGGAAAAGTACTCTCCCACAGATAATTATTGCACCTTAACATTTAATAATTTATTATGACAAGAAGAAAGCGGGGTTAAATTGAAGAAAGCCATTTCGATTTTATTTATAATCTTATGTTTGTTATCTGCATTGCCTCTAATTAATCGTGAAACGTCTGTAAAGGCAAGTCCAACGACACGGACATGGACTGTAGATGATAATGAACCAGCAGACTTCGATAGTATCCAAGAAGCTATCAACAACGCAAGTTCAGGTGACACGATTTTTGTGCACATAGGAACGTATTATGAACATGTGGTCATCAACAAGACCATTACACTCGTTGGGGAAGACAATAACTTCACAATTATTGATGGTAATGAAAATGATAATGTGATTTATATAAGGGCTAATAATGTAACCATAAAAAGCTTCACTGTAAGAAAAAGCGGTATGTACCCATACACTGGGATATTTATAGATCATTCTACAGGCAACGTTATAATCAACAATAAAATAATATACAACTTTGAAGGCATTAGCCTCCTCTATTCTAGTAGTAATGTAGTTTGTGGCAACACTATCTCAAGCAACAACGACGGAATTTATCTTTATTCTTCTAGCAACAATGTGGTTTCTGGTAACACAATATTCTCAAGCAACTACGACGGAATTTATCTTTATTCTTCTAGCAACAATGTGGTTTCTGGTAACGTCATCTTGCACAACAACTTCGCCGGAATGAGCCTCTACTATTCTAGTAGTAATGTAGTTTGTGGCAACACTATCTCAAGCAACTATCACGGAATTAACCTTGCTCTCTTAAGTAGTAATAATACTATTTACCATAACAACTTTAACAATACAGGTCAAGCGTGGAGTGAGTCAACGAATGTTTGGAACTATGGTGATGAAGGAAACTACTGGAGTGACTACGCTAAGCAAGACCTAAATAAAGATGGAATAGGCGACGCTCCATATGCTATAGATGTGGTCAACAAAGATAATTATCCTCTGATGGGGATGTTTTCTGAGTTTAGTATCACCTTGGAAAGAGAAACATATAGTGTCACCGTCATTAGCAATTCAACAATCTCTGTTTTCAGATTTCAAATTGGAGCAGAAACAGGGAACAAAATAATCCATTTCAATGTTACTGGCAAAGATGATACATCAGGTTTTTGTAGAGTTAAAATGTCTACCAGGTTGATGAATTATCCATATATTGTGCTGGTTGATAGTGAGGAAATTATTCCAACATTACTTAATGTTTCAAATGAGGCATACGCTTATCTGTATTTTACATATCTTCATAAAAATCACACTATCACAATAATCTCTTCTAAAACGCTCGCTCTTTATTTCGAACTACTCGATGGATATCTCAAGTTGCAGAAGGATCTTTATGATTTGAACGAAACTTATTACACCCTTTTATACAATTATAGTCAACTCCAAATAAGCCTTCAAGAATTGAATGATTCTTATTTGGAACATTTAATGGATTATTCTGAACAGATGCAAAATATCCAAAACCTAACTTACATTCTTGTAGCTCTAACAGCAATCTTGATAGTAACCACTATTTATCTATCAAAACGCACAAATACAAACGTAACTACAAAGATTAAGGTGACAGAAGAAAGGTAAATACTAAATTCCGACTGACTCTCTTCCTTTTTTGTATGCTTCCTCGTTGATATTTGCAGTTTTTTTCGTTGCGTCATCCTGTATAGCTCTTTTCATGGTTCTTTCACTCACTATGTTTGTCACCTTTGTTAAGGCTCCAAGCATAAGCATATTTGCGTAGATTTTGTCTCCAAATGTTTTTTCGGCTTGTTCTGTGGCTGAGATTTTGAATATTTTTGCTTTTGTTTCTGGAATTTTCTTTACGTAAGTGCTGTCAACTATTAGCACGCCATCTTCCTTTAAATCCTTCATGTGTCTATCAAGGGCTTCTTGATTCATTGCTACCAGTATATCGCATCTTCTGATCGTTGGAAAACCGATTTTGTCATCCGATATTATTACTTCGCTTTTGGTCATGCTTCCTCTGGCTTCGGCTCCGTAACTTTGTGTTTGAACAACGTTTTTTCCATCATAGACGGCTGCTTTGCCTAATATTTGTCCTGCTAGAACTACGCCTTGCCCGCCTAATCCACTTATTCTTACTTCAGTTTTTTCCAATTTCCTTTTGTGCCTCCTCAATTGTTTTGTATATCGTTTCTACAAGCGTCGGTCGTTGTCTTTGGATAAATTCGCCTACAACTATTTTTCCTGTTAAGTCTTCTTCGTTCAAGCTTTCTGCTTGATCGATTGTAATGGCTTCTTCTTTGAACCATTTTAACATTTCTCCTGCGTCTTTAAACCCTACTCTTCTTCCAAAAGCTGTTGGGCATTGGCTTACTGCTTCTACGTATCTGAAGCCTTGTATTTTTAATGCCTTCTTTATGGAATCTTTGAGCTCGTTTGGGTGGGCTGTTGTCCAACGTGAAACATAACCGGCTCCCGCCGCAACAGCTAGTTTCACAGCGTCTAATGGATGTTCAAAGTTTCCGTAGGGTGTTGTTGTGGTTTTTGCTTTAAATGGTGTTGTTGGGGCAACTTGTCCCCCAGTCATTCCGTAAACCATGTTGTTAACCATTATAACTAAAATGTCCAAGTTTCTCCTTGCCGCGTGTATGAAGTGGCTTAGGCCTATTCCAACGATGTCACCGTCTCCCCCAAAAACAACAACGTTCAAATCTGGGCGTAGAAGTTTAATTCCAGTTGCTACAGGTATGCTTCTTCCATGCAGAGTATGAACAGAATCCGCCATAAAATGTGGTGATGGAATCCATGAGGAGCAGCCGATTCCGCTGCAGAAAACAAATTTGCTTAGGTTTTCGTGGCCTAATTCGTGAACGGCTCGCAGAAATTCACTCATGACTGTTAGTCCACCACAGCCTGGACAAAAAGGCAAGTGTATGGGTCTTAAATATTTTCGAATAGAAAAGGGCTCACTCATTTTTAATACTTCCCTGAATTTTTTCAATCAATTCTTCCGGCGTAATTAATTCTCCGCCACCAATTTTGTTGAGGGGAATCACTTCTGACAAACCGTTTGCAACTCGCTGAACTTCGTAGAATATTTGTCTAAGATTCATTTCGGGAACGATAACTTTCTTAGCTGTTTCGGCCAGTTGCCTGACAGCTTTTTCTGGAAAAGGCCAAATGGTTTTTAGGCGGGCGTATCCCACCTTTATTCCTTTTGCTTCTGCATTGTCAACAGCTTCATAAATTGCACGTGAAGTACAGCCGAAGGAAACAATGCCTATTTGACAGTCGTCAATATTGTAAGTTTCCACTTCGGCTATTTCTTCTGCATGCTTCTGTATTTTGTTGTTTAGTCTTTCTACAAGTTGCCTATGTACTATGAGGTCTGCTGTGAAACGTATCCCATACTCGTTATGCGTTGATCCTGTAATAGCTACGTTGAATTCTTCACCAACAAATGGCATCGGCGGGATTTCTTCTAAACCAAAAAATGCCTTTTCACCTGGTTTGGGTTTTCTTCTGTTGATTACCTCTATACTTTCTGAGGAAGGCACAATTATTCTTTCTCTCATATGGGCGACGATTTCGTCTGCTAAGAGTATAACTGGCGTACGGTATTTTTCGGCTAGATTAAATGCTTTGATTGTTAGTTCGAACATTTCCTGCACGGAATTTGGCGATAGCACAATTGACGAATAGTCACCATGCGTGCCCCATCGTGACTGCATAACGTCGCCTTGTCCGCATTTGGTTGCTTGCCCTGTGCTCGGTCCCGCCCTTTGAACATCAACTATGACACATGGAGTTTCGGTCATAAACGCCCAACCTATAGTCTCCTGCATCAAATCGAAGCCTGGTCCAGACGTAGCGGTCATTGCTTTAACACCAGCCCAGCTTGCACCTACAACTGCGCCTATAGAAGCCAATTCATCCTCCATTTGAATGGCTATTCCACTAACTTGCGGAAGCATTCTCGACAAGTGCTCTGCTATTTCACTTGCGGGTGTTATTGGATATCCAGCAAAAAAGCGGCATCCAGCGGCTATTGCTGCTTCAGCGCATGCCTCGTTTCCTTGCCAAAAGTATGTTTTTGCTTCTGGAACCTTTTTCAATGGGCTCTCCTCTAGACAAGGCTTAATGATTTAACCTAAAAGGTTTTATCTTATGTTTTCTCCAATTGTTACCTCAAAAAGGTTGGAGTGGAAATGGAAGAGGATATTATTGATTATGCATTGGAGTACGCGAAAAGGAAAGGAGTTGAATACGCTGAAGCTCGGGCACAGAGTCAAGTACAAGAGAGACTTATGCTGAGGAGTGGAATTCTAGAGGCATACGTGTCGGCAGTTGACAGTGGATTTTGTGTACGAGTCATAGCCAACGGTGGAATAGGTTTTGCTTCAACCAACAAATGGACAAGGGAAGAAGCAAAGGAAATAGTGGATTTAGCCTTTAGGTACGCTAAGGTTGCGAATAGAAAAGATAAAATACGGTTTGCTGAGGAAAAAAGTGTTGAAACGAAGTGGGTTGTGAATCAAAAAGAAAAAATTGAAGATGTTTCACCGGAAGAAAAAATATCAAAGTTCGTGGATATCGACAAGTCCTTGTCCTCGTGTGGAGTGAAAGTTGCTGCCACGATGTCTTCGTGTACAATAGATTTAACGTCGAATTACTATGTCAACTCTGAGAGTTCACGTATTTCTTCATTCGTCCCAAAAATAGGCGCTTTTATCTTCATCACAGTAGCTGAGCAAGGAAAAACCGAGCAGGCTTACGAACAATTTGGATACAGTGGTGGATGGGAAGCCTTTCGTCAGTGGAATATCACAGAAAAAATGATTCACTGCGCCAAAGTTCTGAAGGACGTTATAACGAAGGGGAAAACCGTAAAACCTGGAATTATGGATCTAATTTGCGGTCCCGAAGTCACTGGAATAGCAGCACATGAATCATGCGGCCATCCAATGGAAGCTGATAGAATTTTAGGGCGGGAGATGAGCCAGGCTGGAAGATCTTTCATATTTAAGGGCGGTCCATTTTGGATCGGTACGAGAATTGGAAGTGATGTTGTCACCATTGTGGATGATCCTACAATAGAGCACAGTTATGGCTACTATGCTTATGATGATGAAGGTGTTAAAGCAAGCCGAAGGTATTTATACAAAAATGGAGTAATTAACGAGTTTTTACATAACAGAGAAACGGCGGCAAGGCTTGGCACAAGAAGTAATGCTTCTTCCAGATCCATTAACTATGATAGAGAAGCGATAGTTCGCATGGCAAACACGTTTGTTTCTCCAGGAGAAATGACAGAGGAAGAACTAATTGAAGACGTGAAATACGGCGTTTATATGAAATCCTTTACAGAATGGAACATAGACGACAAACGCTTTAACCAACGCTACGTAGGCAGAGAAGCTTACCTGATAGAAAATGGGGAGTTAAAGCATCCCATTGCAAGACCAGTAATTGAAACGACCACACAAAAGTTTTGGACAGCCGTAGACGCAGTTTCTAAAAATGTTCAATTTGACGCAGCCACTTGTGGAAAAGGTGATCCTTCGCAAGGAGTTCCAGTCTATACTGGTGGTCCTTGCATTAGACTTAAAGGGGTGTATGTAAAGTGAATGATGTTCTTAACAAAACTGAAGAGATTGTCAAGAAAGCGAAAGCACTGGGCGCAGACGAAGTTATTGCTAAAACAACTTTTGGCATTTATAGGCAGGTGCGTTTCAGCAACAACCAAGTTGATACTACTGTTGCATGGAATGACTATGTTACAGATGTGGCTTTGGCTTGGAAAAAACGTGTAGTGGCAACGCAAATACACAACTTCTATGAAGTTGATGCAAGAATTAAAAAACTTTTGGAGTTGGCAAAGGTGTCAAAGGAGAATCCTATGTTTGGAGGTTTTGCAAAAGGTAGTTTCCGTTATGCAAAAGGTAAAGCGGATGAGAGGCTTCGCGATCTGGAGAATCCAACGGATTACGTGTTCGAAGCGATAAATGCTGCTGAGAAAGAAGTGAGTTCTCAAATTGATAGTGGTGGTATACTTTTCACAAAGTTTGAGGATGTCTACTTAGCGTCTTCTGAAGGACCTGTTGGCGTTGATAGCAGGTCTGCGATCGAGCTTTCTATAAGGGTCTTTTCAGAAAGGGAGGCGTCAGGTCACAGTGTGGAATGTAGTTCTACGCTGAAGGATTTTAAGCCTGCAAGGGCTGGGATGAAGGCTGGAGAAATCGCTAGGTTGGCTAGAAATCCGAAGGCTGGTGATGAGGGCGTATATGACATTGTCTTTGATCCTTTAATTTTCGGCTCATTGCTTGGTGTTTGGGCTTCGATGGCTTCAGCTTTCAATGCCATGGTTCAGTTGTCAGTTTTCGTCAATAAGCTTGACCAAAAAGTAGCGCCTGAAATTGTCACATTGAAGGATAATCCGTCTGCCTATTCTTTGGCTAATCGTCTTTTTGACGATGAGGGTGTTCCAACGAGGGAAAATGTCATCATTGATCATGGTGTGCTTAAGACGTACCTTCATAATACATCTACTGCCAAAATTTTTAAAACTGAGACAACGGGCAATGCTGGTTTGGTTGTTCCAACTCCATGGAATATTGAAATGAACCCCGGAGACATGGGTAAAGATGAAATTTTCAAAGAGTTGAAAATGGGTCTTTACCTGACAAACACTTGGTATACACGTTTCCAAAACTACACCAAAGGCGATTTCTCAACCATACCTAGAGACGGCGTTTTCTTGATGGAAAAAGGTGAAATTGGACAGTCTCTGAAAGACATACGTATAAGCGACAACGCCCTAAGCCTACTAAACAACATTGCTGGAATATCAAAGGAAAGGCAACATGTGCACTGGTGGGGAGAAGCAGACCCTCCGTCCCTTTCGCCATATGTGCTAATCAAAAACGTTCACATAACTAAATCCAAATAGCATCGCTATTTCCTCTTTTCTAATTAGACACAAGATTTATGTAAAATTCTCTTCAAATGCTACATAACGAAGGGTAGTGGCGGTCGTAGTCTAGCTTGGCTAGGACATCAGCCTCCCACGCTGACGACCCGGGTTCAAATCCCGGCGACCGCACCAACATTCTCTTTTACTTGTAGAAACTGCTGCCACACGCCCTGCATTCTTCGTTCAGTGTTTATCAATGTATCGTCGACATCAACAACGACGCTAATCATCTAATCAACCTCATTCTTTAAGTCGAGTATACGCCATATGCACTGAATTCTTAATAATTATTTCTCGCTAGCGCTCGATTTTGATATAAACGGGCGGGGTGGGATTTGAACCCACGACCACAAGCTTAGGAGGCTTGCGCCCTATCCGTACTAGGCTACCCGCCCTTTGTTCTCGCCCAAAATAATTGTTAAGCAAAATACAGATTTTAACTTAATGTATGCCATATACAGAAAACTTAAACTACACAATTATCGTCAACAATGACTGCTGTTGCGGGGGTACCCGAGCCAGGTCTAAATAGGTGGCCAGAAGCCTAAGACATGGGGGAGGACTTAAGATCCTCTGGCGTAGGCCTCCGTGGGTTCAAATCCCACCCCCCGCACCATTATGTTGAAATTGCCGGGGGGTTTGTCCGGGCGATGTTAGCGTTTAGTGTTTGCGTTTTCGGAAGATCTTGTGGTAGTTAAAGTCGCACACATATTCGAAGCCTGCCTCAATCAGAGTGCAGGCATCTTTTTCGTTTTTGGCTACTTTAGAAACGAATTCTTGCTGGTCCTTGAATAGGGCCTCAGCCAGATGTACGTAAACAAGGGTGTTTTTGATGTTTTTGTGTCCGAGGGTCTCCATGACGTGAAGGATATCCTTTGTTCGATGGTATTCCATTGTGCCTTTCCAGTGGCGGAATGTTTTAAAGGTTATTCCTGCAATTCGTGGGTTTTTCAGTTTGTGTGCAAGGCGTTTTCGTTGCTGGGTAAAAGCGTCGCGGTGGTGGTCAAGTGGCATGTCGGGTGTTGAGAACACTCGTTTTCCGTAGGTTCGTGGTAACGCTTCGAGCATTGCTGCGAGTTTTTGGCTGATGGAGAATATTCGTGGGTTGCTGTTCTTTTCGGGTGTGATTCTTACGGTTTTGGTGGTGGTGTCAACGTCTGCCCAAGTGAGTTGCGCGGTCAAAATATTGTTTAAACTTGTCCCTTATAATAACCAAAAAAGTAAGGATAATTGGCCAATTTAGCGGTCATGACCATCGCGAGTTTCATGTAAGGTGCTTATTACAATCCCATTGAAAAAAGGTTCTTGTGTTTGGTAGTAGTTGTTCGAGTTGCTGCAGAATTGCGGACTACTACTTCTGGTTGGGGAAAGTGAAGAAAAATCTTAAGTTGTTGCTCGTTCTCTTTTGTTTCTGGTAGTGTTTCGTAATCCCATTGAAGGGAGTTGATGAGTGTGCCTGTTGAGATTGGGTTGGAGATGTTTGCTGAGAAGCCTATGGTTTTGCCGTTTTTTACGGGTTATGTGGCTCGTGGTTTGTTGTTGCATGTTGTGCGGATGGTTGATCCTGCTGCGTCGGGTTTGTTGCATGAGTTGAACGTTTCTAAGCCTTACAGTGTGACGCCTTTGCGGTTCAGGAGCAGAAGTCATGTTGAGAACGGTTATGAGTTAGATCCGTATTTTCCATGTCGTGCCAATTTCAGGTTTTTGAAGGATGAGTATAGCACGTTTATTCTTAATTATTTTCAGAAGCAGAATAGCTTGATGGTTTTTGACACAGTTTTTCGTATTGCTTCTTTGAGTGTGGATTGTAAGAGTTATGCGGATTTGGAGAA
>Ga0315312_1000837_pt1 | contig 29454 bp, 35 predicted proteins | sample TDP7_MG_FD_203629 | JGI IMG/M metagenome (GOLD analysis project Ga0315312, IMG submission 203629) | Freshwater sediment microbial communities from Lake Towuti, South Sulawesi, Indonesia - TDP7 | ecosystem: Environmental > Aquatic > Freshwater > Lake > Sediment | place: Indonesia: South Sulawesi... | reverse complement strand
TAACCATCTCAGTAGCTGCCCCCCAGAACTTCTCGCTGGCTTGCGTTGGGTCGCCCTTTGCCAGAAGGTTCTCCCCCTCATCAAGGTATTTTCTCTTCAACTCCGAATAATGCTCAGCGGGCCCTGCCATAATTGTCACCGATACCTCTCGATGGCGACTGTGTAAAGATAAGCGTTTACCTGCAAAAACTCCATAGATGGTGTATACCATTGCTCCTGTCTCGCTTATAGGGTTCGCATACTTTGGCGATTGCTCGAGTGGCCATCTGTGCAGAAAGCCGGAACCTGCTTCGCGGTACACATGTTTCCGGAGCCTCATCTTGTTGGCGGTGCGGCTCTGATTTCGTGGTTGCGCTTGATGTCTGGCATAGAACATATCGTGGAGGCCCCGCCACTATCCAAGGGCCAGGCTACCCTGTCGGGTTCACCTATCCATACCCTCTACTTCCAAAGCCTACACCTGACAAGTTCGCTGATCTACTCTTCTCGGCGACCCCCATTCCTGAATTCCCTTCAGCTCCACTCACTGCGCTGATCGCCCTCACATCGGCGACTCTCCTACTTAGAAGAAGATCCACTTTGAAGCATAAGACTGGGTCTGTCGACTACTACTTCCGATGTTGGAAGAAGCCCTGCCACTTACGAACAAGACTGCAGATCGCGAATGGAGCTAGTATCTGAAGCTGCATTGAATTTATTGAAAGAATCAAGCTCTACATCACAAAGCTCTCAGCCGTAATTGGTCAAGCGAGAATGCTAAGTAGAGCTCTCCACTCTAGCAGTTGTGAAGTGAACATTGAGTTTCTGGGAGAGAGAGGCGGCTAAGTGGTTTAGGCAAGCTGGGTATGATCTGCGACTCAAATCTTAGGGAGGCTTCGGGAAAGGATTGAACTCTGAACTGCAGATCTATGTGAAGAGACTAGTTGAATCAATCAATCCTCTGACTGTAATATTGTACGGTTCAAGGGCTAGGCGCGACTTCAAACCCTCAAGCGACTTCGACATAATCGTCATCGCCGAGAGCCTTCCAGAATTCATGCAGAGATGGGACCTACTGTGCGAGTATAGAGACAGGATTCCGTTGGAGCCTCGTGGGTTCACACCTGAAGAATTCCTCACAATGATCAAGAACTGCAACCCAACAGCGCTAGACGCAGTATGCCAAGGAAAGGTGCTCTTTGACAGGGGCTTTTTTTTAAAGTGACCACATACATCTGCAAGGAATGCGGCCGAATCATGTTCTACGCCAAAGGGTTCCCGAATAGATACTCTGAGCGAGGTCGTGGCTGAGTGTTGATAAGAGGTTTTCAGCTCACCGACATAGAGGCGATCGTTGAGATTCTGAAGCTTAACGATCAGTTAGGCTTTCCAGAGGTTGACGGGCCTGAGGCGATGAGAAGAGTCAAGGCGTGTGGCGCCGCTGTCTTCCTTGTCTGCGAGAGGGATGGTAGGGTCGTAGGGCTTGTGAGAGGAAACTGTGACGGTTCAAGGGCTATAATCCATCAGCTTTCAGTCCACCCTGCATATCAGAGGCAACGAATAGGGACCGCACTTGTAAAGGAAATGGTGAGGCGTCTCTAAGAGATGGGAGCGCCAACGGTGTCGGCAACCGTTACTGACGATAGCCTACCGTTCTGGGAGAAGGTGGGATTCAGAAAGACGAAGGCCTTCCTGGTCGGAAACTGGTAGCGGAACATGAGCTGGAGAACGGTATGGGAGATGTCAAGAAGCGATGTTGCGACTGGTGCGGCAAACCGCTTCCGGCACGTAGACACCTCCGGAGAATAGAACTCAAGGGCTTATTGCTGGTCGAAGACATGATAGAGGAAGCGGTTGGGGAAGGAGTAACGCCTGCTATAGCGAAAGCCGCCATAGAGCGACTGGAAGAGATGGAACAGATTGGAAAGATCGGATGGGACCGAATAGTTCCGGCCGCAAGCATTCCAACGGTCGAGAAGACGGCTGCGCCCGGGCGAGGCGAATATTAAGTTATGGTGGAGAAGATCTATCCAAGCAGCACGGTCGTCCTGATAAACGACAAATGGAGAGCCAGAATGACTCCTCAAGATTTCGAAGGACCGACAGGTGTGATCAAGAAGGAGGCGAGGTTCAGGGCGGTAGGGACCTTGTACCGTGACGGAAACACCTTATGCTTCAGGGTCCGACAGGTCACACAGATCCTCTCGTAGAAACGAAGGAAAGAGCATTTGGACCCAGGTTCTTGTTTGCGAATTAGGCGAGATGTCTGGGTTATTTCTCTAGCCTTCTTCCTTCTCTACTTTGGCAATGAAGTCATAACGCCATTTACCATGCTTCTGCTCAGGTCGCTTGGAGCCTCACTTCAGACAGTGGGCTTTGTGGCATCATTCTACAACCTAGTCTTAGGATTATCTTTTCTCTTGGGAGCAGGTCTTGCTGACAAGTTTGGTGGTAGACTGGTCTTTCTCCTAGGCGTCCTTTTCACTGTTCTGGCGTCTATATCCTATGTGATGGCGGTCTCATGGTTGTATGTTGCTGTTGGTATGATGTTGGGGCGGCTGGCATGGGGGTTCAGGTGGACATCGTCATTCTCACTCGTATCTGAAGCCGCCGACGAGAAGTCTAGGGCAACAAGTTTCGGAGTACTCTCAACCGTGCAGTATGTCGGGAGCACCGCCGGTCCGGTGATAGGCGGCGTCCTCGCGTACCGTTATGATTTGAAGGCACCTTTCTATCTTGCCGTTCCATTGCTGGTCCTGTCGGCATCCATAGCCTTGCTCAAGGTGGACGTAGGGTCGCTGAGGCGGAACATGCCTACGCTCTCGTTGCAAAGAATAAGAAACGTCCTCAGGAAAGCTAGGGGAGTGGGTCCCCTCATCACTACAAACATGGTCGCCCAATTCTTCTTTGAGTTCGGTAACCCATTCTACATGATCCTGATGAAGGAGTCTCTCTGCTGCCCTGAATACCTAATCGGCCTGACGGCTTCCGCCTTATCAGTTGGATCCATCATAGCAGGCCTGCCGTTAGGCTTGGTATCTGACAGAACGGGTAGAAGAAAGCCGTTCATCTGCGTCTCGCTCGCTGTTGCGACGGTTGCCGTGGCTTTCACAGCTTTCTCCGTGACCCCTTGGATGGTTGTGGCGACTTTCTTCCTATTCGGCGTCTCAAACGTCGTCGGAATCAACACCGTTTCCGCATACCTTGCCGACATGGCAGGATCAGAGAAGAATATGGCTTATGGGGTTTACATTATGGCAGGATGGTTGACAGCATCCTTATCCCCGCCTGCGGCCGGGTTCATAGCCGAAACATACGGATTGAGAATGCCCTTCTTGGTCAATCTTGGTGGTCTAACATTGGCAACACTTATTCTCGTCGTGGCGTTCAAAGAGGAAAGATGCCGATGACAATACTACGAACTCATATGCGCACACACGAGATATAGTACCAACGGGCTTGCGGAAAGACGCCACCATGATAGATCCTAACCTGACTGACTTTCTCCTCCAGAAAGTTGCCGAGGAGATTCAACTCTGTACTAGATGTTATCTCTCGACAACTAGGACGAGCCCCGTACCCGGCGACGGATCGCCAAACGCAAGAGTCATGTTCATCGGAGAAGGACCTGGGAGGCAGGAGGATCTTGAGGGGAGACCGTTTGTCGGTAGGGCTGGAAAGCTCCTTGACGAGCTCTTGGCCTCCATGAAGCTGGATAGGAAGTCAGTATATGTCACGAACATCATGAAGTGCCGCGCCTCAACGATGAGCTTGGATGAGACGGTGCCTCCGGAAGAGGCTAGAGACAGAAAGCCCACCAGCGAGGAGATCGCCGCGTGCGCCCCATACTTGGAAGCGCAGATCAAGGCAATCAAGCCTCAGGTCATCTGTACGCTAGGCGATACCGCTACAAGATTCGTTCTTGAGAAGTATGGACTCAAGGCAGGCAACATGTTAAGGCTTCACGGGAGGACCTATCAGGCTGACGACATGAAGATTGTTCCTATGTATCATCCAGCGGCAGCGCTATACACGGCCGGGCTGAGAGACGTCTTAGAGAAGGATTTCAAGAAGCTCGCTGGATTACTTGCGCAGAGAACGCTAGCAGGTTAGGTGGAGAGCCGCGACGGCTCTTCTTGTTCTTGAGAGCTCGTTGTAGATTTCGCATGCCTCCCCAGTCTTTGCGACGATCAACTCGATTCCCGAAGACCTCAAGTGCTGCTTGGCCTCTTGGTTGACCTTCATCAAGCCTGAGTAACCTGTACCGACGACGAGAACCTCTGGCTCCGCGTCAATGATCTCCTTGATGTCGTCCACGCTTAGGACGTGTCCTTCATTCCTCCACCAGCTCCCATAGACCCTATCTGGAAAGATGACCACGTCAGTCGTGAATTCTCTTCCCTTGATCACGATCCTACCGAAATGGTATGACTCGATCACTGCGTCCATTATTCCTCGAACCTGCTCTGACTCCTGCTCCTTCGGTATGATGAATTTGCTTGCCTTTCCAGCGCTGAAGTAGTGTCCGCCTGCAAGCTTCACAACCTCTGATATTGCTGTGAATGCTTTCCTGCCCAAGTAGGTCCTAGGCTTGATCGTGTATGCCTTCGATGTCTCCGCTATCTCAAGCATCTCCTAGCGTGGAAATGCAAATGAGCTCTGCACATAAGGGAGGGACCCGGGGTAGAGACCGTCTTTGCGCGATGCTAGTGTCGATGTTGACTATTGTGGCGTTGCTTGCAACAATTCCAACGGTTAATGCGCAGACCCGTGTTGGAGCGTTGACGCTGAATCCAGGCGAAGACATTGTTTCTTCAGCTGTCATAGACCCAGCAAGAGGCTTCGCATACTTCGGAACAGGAACATCGCCGGGAAAGGTTGTCAAGGTTAGCCTTTCAACCTTTGCCCGTGTCGGAACGTTGACTCTAAACCCAGGTGAGGATAAAGTTGGTTCTGCTGTCATCGATACCGTCAGAGGCTTTGCATACTTCGGAACGGAAACAGATCCAGGCATAATTGTGAAGGTTGACCTTTCAACTTTTACTCGTGTCGGAGCGCTAGCCCTAAACCTAGGCGAACACCTTTTTACACCAGTCATCGATACTGTTCGTGGTTTTGCATACTTCGGAACACGTACAGGGCCAGTCGGCATAGTTGTGAAAGTCGACCTTTCGAGCTTTACCCGTGTAGGCGCATTGAGCCTACCAGGCGAAGGCCCTCTTATCTCAGCTGTCATCGATACCGCTGGAGGCTTTGCGTACTTCGGTGATGGCGAACAATGGGAACCGCCAACGCCAACCATCTTCTCAACGAGTTGGTTGAGAAGGCTATGGAAAGTATGGAAAGGGACTATGAGAAGCTAGAGAGTGAGCTGATCGGTGAGAATCAGGAGAAGACCAGTGACAGACCACTTGAGGATACAGAGACTGACGGTTTCGACTCAGAGCTAGATCCTACGGAACTCGATCAATTGACCAAAGAGCTAGACTCAGATGAGTTGATGAGTGATAGTGCGGAGCGCGTAGAGCCAGAACCTGTGAGTAACGAGCTAGATGCGACAGAGCCTGTTGAATCTGAGTTGCTCGCAGAGCTAGATCAAGAGACAGCAATCGAGGCAGAAACTAAGGCCGAGGAAGAAGAAGCAACCTGAACATAGTTGCGGGTCTAGACATAGGCTCATAGGAGGTTTGACGACGGTATGAAGCGATCTCTCATCAAGAAACCTTACGAATCTTCCTGTACTTTTCCCATGTGGCTTTACTGATGACTCGCCAGAACTTTACCCTCTTTTTCGGGCCTTCTGTAAGACCTACAACGAGTCTTCTTCTCTCTAACTTACAAAGAATGCGCGAGAAAGCCCACGCTCTTTAGAGGTGGGATGAATCGCGCTCATGAACAGTTTCAACCATCTCTCATGCTTAGATAGGATTCGAGAGCACTTTCCGTAGTGAGCGTGTCGCTCCGATGCTGTTGCAGCGAACGATCCATGCGAAGCTTATTCTGGATAGGAAAGGCAAACTCGAAGCTGTCGAACGTGAGTACTGGGCTTGGCAACGGCAACTTCAGGGCAGCGGCGATGAGCGGTTGTACTCCGCGACGGAACAGCAGGCTGAGCGATTCAAGCGGCGAATCTACAGGCAGAACGGACATGGCCTGAACCGACGCGAATACCCGATGATTCTGCGCCGTGACTGCGTCAAAATACGGTACCAGAAGGAGTCGGTGTTCAAACGGTGGATTCGAATCCCCGTCTATCCGAGAGGCATATGGGTTCCAATCCTGCTTCCGCATCATCAAGAACCGTTGCTCAGGTATGATGTCCGCGAATGCAAACTCATTCGAGAGGGCGAGAAGTGGTTCGTGAACATAACCGTTCAGAAAGACGCTCGTCTCAAGCGTAGGTACGCTTCCACCCTTCCCGTTGATGTGGGAGTACGTAAGCTCGCCACAACCATTGAGGATGGCAGGCCAAGGTTCTACGGGAAAGACGTGCGGCAGGCAAGAGGGAACTACTTCAGGTTGAGACGTTCAGTGGGCAAGGCGCGAATCATCAAACGGTGGAGACATAAGGAGCAGGAAACGGTTAGGCATCAGGTGCATGCGATAACGCGCCGAATCGTCGAGCAGGCGAAACGCGCCAACGCCATCATCGTAATAGGTGACTTGAAGGGCATACGAGAGCACGACCGTGGAAGAAGTTCCAACCGTCGCCTATCGAGTCAGCCCTTCCATCTCTTCAAGCAGTATCTAACGTACAAGGCGAACTGGGAAGGAATCCGCGTTTTGACGGTTCCGGAAGCCTACACAAGCCAGACCTGTCACCGCTGCGGCGTGAGAGGACACCGTGTCGGTGGAAGATTCTCATGTCAGAACTGCGGCTTGACAGTCGATGCCGATGTGAACGGCGCGTGGAACATAGCCAAACGGGCTCATGGGCTGCTTGTCCATGAGACAGGGGGCCTATTGGCAGTCCCCAGAACTCTAGCCTCGTGTGAGCCATGAAGACGCCTCGAAAGGCTAGAGAATCCCATGAATTCATTCATGGGAGTGTCAAGTAGGACCCTGCTAACCTCGCTACTCGACATACGCTGTCGTATTATCTGTCGTAATAAGCTCACTCGTCCACTCCCACCTGTGTGGCAGTCGCTCCTTGAAATTTCCATGATAGCATCTAGTACCAAGAAATCCCTCTTCGTTGGTCCACTTAACCGCTCTTCAAGTGGCTTGAGCTGCTCTTGCACTTGCTGCAACCTCACAATCGATATGGTACTGTGCTTTCGATCCCATAAACTTTAGTCGATTTTAGGTTAGAGATAGATTTGAACTTGGGACAGTAACCCGTGGCTACTTTTTTGATTCGGTAGTAGTGTTCTGAGAATGCCATGGCTGGAATCCTTGCCAACAACGCAGCTTGTATCATCGACTCTCGTTCGTCCAGACGCTAGCGTACCACGTGATTCAAAAATGATCCGCTACCGAAAGCTTCCTATGTCAATCGACCTGCTTTCATTACTACTCTTCCATCAGGCAAAGTCATCATAGGTTCCCATCCTTCTTCTATGAACTTCTCAATCTCATCAGCTTTGACAACTTTCTTGGAGGAGTTTCTGTTTGAAGTGCCCTCGCTGCGGTTCTGACCCTGAGAGAGAACCTGCCCTCCTTTCTCGGCTACTAGCTGAGATACGAGATCTTCGAGTTGCTTTAAGCGCTCCTCCAACTGCTGACGAGAAAGTTGAGATTCTCGTCGAACTTCTTCGGCCTCAGAAATCGTTAACAAAGGAACAGCCTTAAGATAGTCTTCTAAGAGCTCTTTTTCCGTTGGTCTATAGTAGCTGTCCGATATGCCCGTCGAGTGACCCATCAAGGTCTCAACGTTAATCGGCTTCATCACCTGCTCTGCCCTAGTCTTGAAGAATTTCCTTATCGAGTGAATAGAGAACTCGTGTCTCCTCTTCTTCTCTTTGCGCAACCCAAACTTCCAGAGCATATCCTCGAACAGTCGCTTTACGCCTGTGACCTTCAGTCTTCTTGGTTTGTTGATGTCGCCTTTGTGAGGGCTTCTTGTGCTCTGCCACCTATCTCTGACCAATGGCGAATCCTTGGTTATCTTCTCTCCATGAGATGCGCGCAACTGGATGTACTGCTCAAGCTTGTGATAGGCTTCTGGTGTGATGAATGTGTAGTATTCTTCCGGCTCACTAGCATAGACTCGCAGCTTCGCAGCCACAATATCGTTCCCACGTTTGATCGGTTCTACGTGTCCCCAGTTGAGGTCTTCCCACGCACCTATTATCCAAGCAGGCATTTCTTCTCTCCTTCAATCCATAGAACGGATATTGGCTTACGCAGACGCAAGTGAAGGTAAGTTAATAAATCTATATCCTGATGTAAGTTCAGAAAGACAAGAAGCGAGTAGCCATGTCGAAACTGCCTCTCTGGTTCAGTCTGTACTCAAAGCTGCATGAAACATGCCTTTACAGAGACCTATCTTTTCACGATGTGCAAAGGGCTCTGGACCTATCGACCGGCCATGTCAAACAGGTTCTACGGAAGTTGTTGGAGTTGAAGCTGATTGTGAGGTATACGAACTCATCAGATAGACGTTTCGCGTCGTACAGGGTTGTTCCTCTGTCTCTCTGGTCGAGGTACTCTCAGATGGAAGATAGGTTGCCGGAAGCCTTGAGGCATTTGTTTCCACTTCTCCTCTCAATTCCCGATGTTCACATCGTCTTGCTTCTGGGCAGTTATGCTAGAAAAGATCTTGATGAGCGAAGCGACATCGATGTTCTCGTTGTCGCTGACAATCCGGAGCGAGTGTTGGACATAACCTATTGGACCTGTTCGAGCTTGCCGATCGATCTGCATGCCTGCAACCTGCAAGAATTTGGGAACTCGCTCTACCCGCATATTCAACACGTCGTCCTGTATGAAGATGGAACCCCTAGAAGGAAGCGCCTCTCTGAAGTAGAGAAGCTAGGGCTGCTACGTGAGAGTTCTGAGAGCGCCCAAAAGATACTGAATCTATACAAGAGCGGTTTGATTGGATTCCACCAAGTCTTCCCCGTCATCTATGAGTTAGTCCTACTCGACACGTTGATACACGGTTCAGATGAGCAGCGGAAACCGAAGGTCCTAGAAAGATTCTTTCAGGAGCATGCTTCACTCCGAGACTCAAGAGACGATCTGTTCAGGCTTCTGAGAATTCATGAGAAAATGATGAAGGGTAGAGGCCGAGGAGCGGAGGACCTAGATCAACGGGCAGAATCAAGACTTTATGACAAGATTATCTCGGAAGTGAGGAAACATGTCTGAGGAGGTTCTCAGAGTAATAGAAAGCGGAAACAATGCGTATGAAAGGGGGGATCATACAGCGGCAGTCTTGACCTATGATTCAGCGATTGAAGGGATGTTCAGAAGGTATCTCTTCGCACGGTACAATCAGAGCGTTGGCTACGATTGGAGAAGGGTCGAACAAGAGCTAAAGTCAAAGAAGGTCAAGTTGCCTCGCAAAATAGCGCGACTCGTCTCTGAGTTTGCCATTCTAAGATGGAGGTCTAAGAGGGGACCGAGATATCACTGGGCCAGGACGTTCGAGAAAGAGGATGCCGAAAGATACAAGGAACTTGTTGAAAAGGTGTACTTAGCCACTCAGAGACATTTGCAGAAGCTACCGTCCATTTGACGTGGGCAACGGTTGAATAGAACTATGGAAGATTCAGGCAGACCTGAGCTGTCAGGACTTCTGAGACGGCGAATAGAGAAAAGGCTGAGGGACGGAGAACAGCTTTACCGTAGACGCTTCCGTGATAAGATGTTGCTTGTAGCCTATGATGAGCAAGCTAGATGACGACTGGTCGGACTACTTGGCGGCAGGCCGTCAAAGTCCTAAGCCTCGTCCCTCTTCCACCGTGAAGAATCACACCCTTCATAGACATCATCATATTACAGGTGGAACTCGAATGCTCAAAAGCCTGATTTTCCCGCAACTGCATTCTAGCTCGGTCCAGCGAGTTTCCTGTCGTACCAATGCTTGTCGTTGATATGCCAGAGCAGAACGCACTAAACATTTCTCCACGTCCTCCATTTAGTCACCGATGTTCTTGGATCCAACTACTCTCTTCCCAGCTTCAATACTTTGCCACACACTACTAGTGAACTTTTTACGAGCTGCCCAGAAGCCCTGACTCCACGTGACTACCTTCGCGTAGAGCGCTGTGGCGGTATGCGACGCATCCATGGTTACAGTAGTTGAGAGGGCTCCAGTACCTTGTGTTGTCCGTCGACATCCCAGTAGGGGAACCTGTATGGGGCCGGCCGTAGAGGCAGTAGCAGTCTATTCGAAGTTCCTCCTCAACCATCTTCTCACAGGGTCCCCACATACCCGTCGTCTGGATAAGCCATGATAGCCAGATTGGAGTGAGCCTGACTCTGCCGTGGTCCTAGTCTCTTAGCTCTTCGAAGTCGCAATGCGCTTGGATACGTAGACCCCTGATCTATCGAATGATGCTAGGCGACTATGCCCCCCTATCGAATCCATCTGACTCAGATATGAAGGGCTAGCCACCATGTTATGCCTACGCAAGAAGGGCCATATCGGTCTTGGATCATACTATTGGTTGCCCCTGCATTCAGGCGCTCTATCGGCCGGCCGTCGAAGGGTGGGTCAACCGTTTGATCGACGTCTACCCTATCCACTCAATGCTTAATTGGCGGATACGCCACGTTAGTTTACGTGAATTCATGATGACTGAGGCTAGAGTCATCGAACTCGAAAGGAAACTCGATACTGTGATGAGAGGTCTTAACCTACTATTGTTTGAGGAAGGAGAAGTATTTCCGGAGGAGGAAATTAAGGAGCTAAAGACAAGGCTGGACGACTACCTGAAGGGAAGGCGCTCAGAGTTCGTGACATTAGACGAGACTTGAACCAATGTTCAGGATACTGATACACAAGAAGGCTTTGAAAGAGATCGAGCGATTACCGTCTGAGGACAAGCAACGCATCCTTACTGCAATCAGAGAGATGGCTACAGAGCCGTTCAGCGGTGACGTGAAGCCCATCAAGGGCATTAGGGGCCTTCTCAGAAGAAGAGTTGGAGACTACAGAATAGGCTTCACTGTCAACTTCGAGAGTGGCGAGGTAGTCATCGTTAGGGTGGGCAGAAGAGAGGAATTCTATTCGTCATCTTGAGTAGCTTTTCGAGAAGTTCAAACCAGACTTGAATGGAACAGATATCAGTTCATCAGTCACAACTGCAAACGTCGCGATATTTGAGACCGAACTTCTCAGGCAATGCGATGGGACACACACAACTACCTATTTGGCCGGAGTTTCAACTGGACCGAGGGGTGGGAGGGGTTCCCATAATATTTTCTAATCGTTCTCGAATCCTGCCCAAAAGCTCTAGCCAAATAGGGAACGGCATAATGGTTTGGCGCCGCTTAAGTGGGCTGGAACCGGAACCAACGCCATAATAATGAGCGGAAGCGAGGTCAAATTGAATGTTCCGTTCTCGTCGCTTGGCCCTACCAACTACTACTTCGTGATGCAGATCGTGGCTGATGGATCGCATATGGTCGTGATCCTTTGGGGCATAACTCAGTACGGAACCTATTCCAGCGGCATTTACTTCGGGGTATGGGTGAAGAAAGCCCCCATGCTCTGCATGGGGGATGAATTCACCCATCATCAATCTTATGAGTTCTCAAGCTCAACCTGATATGTATGGAGGAGTTGGATTCAGGAGCCCATACGAGCTACAGCCTGTTCTACCACATGGTTTGGGCGCCGAAGTATAGGCGAAAGGTTTTGGATGGAAAGGTTGGTGAACGGGCGAAGCAGATAATCATGGAAGCCTCCGCCACGTATGGCTACAGGATCGACACCTTGAAGGTCTCTCCGGACCACATACACCTCTTGGTCTCCCTGCCGCCGAAGATGAGCATAGCTGAAGCGGCTAGAACCTTGAAGAGCATAACCGCAAAGACGTTGTTGGAAGAGTTTCCAGAACTGAAGAGGCACCTATGGCAGGGAAGCCTGTGGACAAGAGGATACGCAGTGAACAGCGTAGGCGGCCTAAACTTGGACACTGTACGACAGTACATAATGACAGAGCAAGAACCCTAGCTAGCTAAGAGCCCCCAGGCTCTGCCTGGGGGACGTCTACTTCGACGGCGTATTCCCTACCCTAACAACTCCTACCCAACGTTGGTATGTAGTGCGGTGGCAAGACCTGAACGGCAACGGCATTCCAGCCTCTGCATCAGATGATAAATGAGGCAGTATAACCCGAGCTTGTTATAAGTGCAGTCTTGAGCATATTGTGGGGGTAAGCTGGACTTAGCCCAGTCTCTGCATACTTTCCTACCGTTACTCCTGCCCTATTTCCGGCAATAGCGCCATCGTCCCATTTTGCGTTATCACCTCCTCCTAATGAGTGGTGCAACAGGCATCTTCAGTCCTGTGCAGATCAAAGCGTTAGACCTAGAAATGAACTTCAACTCTTCAGCTAAACCGTCAATTCTAGCCACATCGTCGTATAAGTAATTATACATGATCTCTATGCCCACGAAGCCAGTCGTCATAAACGACATATACGAAGACCTCTGGAGGCAATTCACTAAGCACTGTAAGAGCAACGGCAATCGCATAGCTGACGGCTTAGGTGAAGCATTAAGAATCTGGCTTAAAGCCTCCAACATACGCGCCACAGACGCTAAGACTGTTACAGTGTCGCTTAGAGACATGGATGAAGACCTTTGGCGTACATTCAAGGCTGGCGCTATACTGAAAGGGTTGACTATTGCTGAAGGCGTGGAAGAAGCACTAATACAATACTTCAAGATTCAAAGCACTCAGTTAGCTACAGCACCCAGCATAGCTGGCACAGCTAAGGATAGTGATATTACTGATGCCAGTCAGTGATAAGTACACTTGTAGTTGCGGCAAACCCTGTGGGACTTGGCCAGCTTGGCAGAGTCACATGGCCACAGCACATGGAATACTAGTGAAGAAAGGAGATAGCCCTGAAACAGTGAAGGCTACTACGTCAACAGTGACCCCTGTCACTAAGCCTGTAGTCACTGATCAGCCTGTAGCTATACAGCAGTCAGTAGTGACTACGCCTACTGAGACAGTAATTACAGTAACGCCTACAGTAGAGATAGCTGATCCATTCCTATCTACACGGGTGGTCCCCCCACATATAGGTACGGGAGTCGGGGAATCATCAGTAAAGCCATCTGTGACATTTGAAACATTTGAAAAGCCATCACTAACACCTGAAGAACCATCAGTGACACTTGAACAGCCAGCTGTGGAGCCGCAGAAAAAGACGGCTACAGCCACAGTTAGCAAGTCTATAGTGCAGCCTATTCACATTCACATTCCAAAGGAAGCCTTGCCATCAGCAGAGGGGCGTAGAGATCAATCACAGCCTGAAGTCAAGCCTAGCATAATGATGCCTCTAGGGAGCGTCACTAAGGAGATTGAAGTTACCACTAAAGGGATGGAAATACAGGTGGGTTCCACTCTCCTTATGTACTATGACTGGCTTAGAAGCAAAGGCTACGAGCGTAGCCTAAGCGAATTCATAAACCAGACCGTGGAAGCTTACTTTACGGAAAAAGGACTCATGTTAGGAATAACGTTCAAGAGGGATTAATGAATGGTAAGAGAGAAAGAACCGAAAGCGCAGCACGTATCTGACTTTGTGGAAACTGGGGTTTCCACTAGGGAGAAGCCTGCTAAGGAACGTACCATTCAACAACAGGCATGGGAGAATAAGAAGGACCCCATGTTACTCGTTTACCATCTGATGCAGAGGCGATGATGTAGCTACAGCTCAGTTCTACTCCTAGGTGTACTTCTAGGAGGTTTCCTGTACACTAGCGAGGGTGAAGCATACTTCTGTATGACAGATACAAACTCCAAGATAGCGTACTTTGCGACATGTACAGCAAAGCCCATTGTCTATTCCTACATGTCATATAGCATGCTAGAGACTGTAGGCTTGTAAGGTCCCTAGAAGCTTCTATTATACCAGTTACCTGTATCTGTACTCCGGTCTGAAAGCTACATAGAAGGTTCTTCTATTCTTTCCCTCTCCCTTTCAGAATGTCAATCCAAGGGTTGAGGCCAAGTTCCACGGACTCGAAAACCCAGTGCTAGTTCTCAAAGCTGAAGAACCTGGATCGAAGCAGTTGTTGGCCCTCAAGCATGACAGAATTCAAAGCATAGGCTATGATCTGGTTAATCACCTCGTCAATGATATCATAGTCATGGGGGCAAAGCCTCTCGCAGTTCTGGACACCATTATTTGCGGAAAGCTGGAAAAACAAGTTGTAGTCAAGATCGTGAAATCCATAGCCAAGGCCTGTAGAGAACAAGAATGTACCTTGGTCGGTGGTGAAACCTCTGAACAACCGGGAGTTTTGTCTACAGGAACCTATGTACTATGTGCAAGCATCGTGGGAGTTGTCGACAAATCTCGGATCATTGACGGCTCTCGTATTGAGTTAGGTGACTGCATTCTTGGATTGGCTTCAAACGGGCTACACACTAATGGTCAGAAAGCTGATGGTGGAAAGACCTGACATACTGAACGAGAAGGTCCGAGATGAGACGTTCCTAGATGCAGCTCTTAGACCGCACAAATGCTACTATCAATGCCTCAGAGAGCTCTTTGCTATGTCTGAACTCCATGGGTTAGCCCACATAACTGGTGGTGGGATGGGAGGAAATTTGAATAGAATCCTACCCGAGGGCCTTGACGCGCGTGTTGATCTTTCCAAGATTCAAGTTCTTCCAGTCTTCAAGGTGATTCGTGAAGCTGGAAACATTCCAGATTCCGAAATGATGCGGACGTTCAATATGGGAATAGGGGTGACCCTTGTAGCTAAGCCCCCAGCGATTGAAGAAATCAGAAAACATCTTGCGGCCAAAGGATGTAGCTCTTACGTTATTGGTGAAGTCATAGAAGGAAATCAAACTGTGAGATTCAAGGGAGAACTAAGTTAGGCAAGCTAGGAACAGTGTCTGAGAAATGGTTGAGTTCCTAGTTGAACAGAGAGCTATTGCTCGGGCTCAAGTAGCTTCGACGCTCACAGGAGTTCTAACGCCACGCTAGTGATACTTCTCAATGCGTTCCGTCTGGCTTCCCGCACGTTATTCGCCCGGCTAATAAGGCTGTGTTGTTCATTGTCGCTTGCGTACAGGAGTGCGTAGTTCTCAAATCCATCTCTCTTGGAAGCAGCCTGCCTCAGAAAGCGACCCGATGGCGATCCAAGAAGCAAGGCGCCGGCGTGAAGCCAGACGCTTGGAATCAGCGGGATAAGTTCACTGAGGAACATAGGCAAGAAGTCAGCGAGGATTCTCCATCGATAAGTGAGGGTTGATTCTACTGGAGCGAATTTACGTAGGTGAATTCGCGTTCCGGTAGATTGGGGGGAGCAAGATTGGTGAGGTTTTCTTTGCGATATACAGCCATACGGGTGACTGACCTCGATCGGGCCTTGGGTTTCTACTTGAGTGTCTTGGAGCGACGTCTTGAAGGTCTTCTACTTACCGTCCTACGCCCCCAACTGAATGAGGTCGAGGGCCGAATCAACAGGCGAATCAAGCATGAGGTTGCGCCAACCATCAACATAAGACCTTAGACAGATTGAACAAGGCGATCAGAACCTGTCTACGAGCCTACAATAATGGACATAAGCTCACGGACATGACTTAATAGACGCCCCACAGTAGATGCTCATGGGGCCTGGCGGTGAGAGAACCATGGAAGGACATTTGAAGTTGGCGAAGAGTTTTCTGGCAGAAGCCAGAGAGCAGCTCAGAGAGTATGAGAAGAGTAAGGATGAGCTAGCTCTTAGGCAGGCATGCGAGAAAGGATGGGGTGCAGTTGCTCAAGGCCTGATGTACGCGGCGGGGAAGCCCATAGAGAGTCATAGAGAGTTCGGATTGATAGCGTCTGAACTCTTCAAGAAGACTGGCAACAAAAGCGTGTTGACGGGAGAGAGCGCAGGCGAATATCTCCATAGCGCAGGGTTCTACCATGGACTGCCAACTTTGGAGCTAGTGATGAACAGTCTGGAACTCATTGAAGAATTCCTGAAAGCAGTAGAAAGCGTTTCCAGATGAATCTCAAGGACTGCATCCAAGAGCGGAGTTTCTACGGTGTTTTACGGAGAATGTGTGTTGCATAAGCGCGGCATGAATCAAGTTCTAGTTTCAATCCTTTGAGACTCAGATTGTCGCAAACTAAGTGAAGCTTTTCAGACGAAAGATGGAAGTCGAGGTGTTAAGGTTTCCTAGCTGTCACTGTTTTACCCGCCTCCGTGTGTTGTGAGTGACAGCACAATGGAGGAGAGTAAGCCCCTGTTGGATACCGAGGTAACGAGACGTATAGATTCTGCGTGGACTGGGCCTTCAGACTGCCCCCCGTCGAGGACGGAGAGAATGCCGCTCCTTGACTGCTCAGGCTCAGAGTGAGCCCTCCTTCGTCTTCTGAGACTGAATGCTCCAACCTCGACCTTGGATTCCAATGTCCTGATAGCTGCCTTCTTCTGATGACGCGAAGGAGCAACTCGACATGATCATCCATCCAAGGAGAAAGACAAGGAGTACACTACTGTCACGCTCCCAAGAAGCGAGTACGACAAGCTGGTCATACTCAGGGACGAGTTGAAGAAGCGCCCCGACTATTCATGGGTAGGCAGCATTGGTTTGGGCGCATTAACCAAATCGGCGACGTGCATGGGGTTCATCCGTACCAAGGTATCTGTTGGCGCAGCTGACCTCAAGAACACTAGGGAAGAACTATTTCTAGCGGATACAGGATCGTGGTATATGGTCTTGACCCTGAAGCTTGCTGAAGAGTTGGGCTTGAAGCCAGTTGGCAGAGTCAAGTTGACGTTGGCTGATAAGAGAGTGGTTGAGGCAGATGTTGTTCCGGTGTACGTGAAGCTCCTGGAAAGGGAGGCCATACTCACATCCGTGATAATGGATACCCCTGAACCTTTGCTGGGAATATCGACGATGGAGGCTCTCGGACTTGAGCTCGACCCCACAACCGGCGAGATAAGAGCTACGAAACCAGCGCTGCTCCTAGTTTGAATCTGCGCCTCGGCATGCAGGACAGCATCTAAAGGTCTTGATGGATCGCATCTTCGGAGAGAATCGCCTTATTAACGATATAATCTGGAAGCGAACGGCAGCTCATAGCGGAGAAGGTAAGATAAACAAGTAGACGCCCCCCAGGCAGAGCCTGGGGGCTCTAAGCCAGCTAGGGTTCTTGTTCTGTCGTTATGTACTGTCTCACTGTGTCTAGGTTTAGGCCGCCTACACTGTTGACCGCGTATCCTCGCGTCCACAGGTTTCCTTGCCAAAGATGCTTCTTCAGCTCTGGGAACTCTTTCAACAATGTCTTCGCGGTTATACTCTTCAGGGTTCGAATCGCCTCAACCACGCTTATGCGAGGAGGCAGCGAAACCAAGAGGTGTATGTGGTCCGGCGAGACCTTCAAGGTGTCGATCTTGTAGCCATACCTGGCAGAGGCTTCCGTGATTACCTGCTTCGCCCGTTCACCAACCTTCCCGTCCAAAACTTTTCGCCTATACTTCGGCGCCCAAACCATATGGTAGAACAAACTGTAGCTTGCGTGAGCGGCTGAATCAAACTCCTCCATACACATCAGGTGGAGTTCGAGAGCTCATAAGATTGATGATGGGTGAATTCATCCCCCATGCAGAGCATGGGGGCTTTCTTCACCCATACCCCGAAGTAAAACTGATAGCTACACTTTCAACCCGCAATACGTTCCATACGACGAAGAATATGTCGAGAAATTTTGCAGAAATATCGACCAAGACGGCAGAGGGTCGTTATCACGGGATCTCACAGCCGCAGGAATAAGGCATGGTGAGTCAGGCAAGCCGTGGCGCGGAGCTCGCGTTTTAGGCAACCCTGCCTGTCTCTTTGAGAATATACCGTGAGCAGGGAAGTTTGGTAGCTTCCTCATCAGGGAGATTGTAGAGCCTTCTTACGGGCTTCGCTTTCCTTTCTGACTCGCTCTGATTTGTGATATCCCCTGACGAATGTCGCGGCTAGGAATATCTTGTAGGCTTCGTCCTTGCCCTCTTCATACCACCACTTCTTCGCGATGCTCGCCGCCTTCTCTGCCTCCTCGATGGTTATCTTGTCAGGGTCCTCTCTCCCGAATACGCTCTTTATGTACTCTAGGTTCTCCTTGCTCAGTGGGTTGCCTCCGACAGCCGAGGCGAGTCTGGTCACCGCCTTTGCGAGGAAGTTGGCCTCTTCACGTGTCACAAGGGCTTTGAGTGCCATCAGGTCGATCAGGGCCTCGTGCGTAGAGACCACGGCGGACTTTACTCCGTCTGAGAACGTGGTAAGTTTCGCCTTGAACATTTCGAACCTTCGATCTATCACTTCAGATTTTCGATTTATGGCTTCGAACTTCTTTCCCGACCAGTATGATAGGGTGACCAACGAGGCTACGATTCCTGCCACGCCCACGATGAATTCCGCTAGCTCTACCGGCACGAGGGCCACCTGCGTCAAAAGATGCAATGAGCTGAATAGAGCCTTTCACTCTGGACAGCGCGAGAGGGGATTGAACCATTCGTGGCCGTATGTGGTCAGCTTGGTCTTTGCGTGCGGCTTTATCTCAAGCTCCTTGGCTAAGCTTGGAGGAATCGTGGTGTAGAACTGGTCGGTGAGGATTTTCGTCAGATCGGATTGTCGTGGATAAACTGTTTTGTCTGACGAGGCCTCTCAGGGTTGGTTCGCCGTGGGACTAGACCTTTTCTCAATGGCTTTCGGTTGCTAGGTCTTCAAGCTTGTTGACGAGTTGTCTAACTGCCTCGGTCTACGGCCGGCCTTAGCCGTAGGCCGTAGAGGCATGAACGTGTCACGATGGATGTTGTGGAATCCGCTTGGCTGAGGCCGGGCGCTCAATTCCTCCCACAAATGAGTGGGCTTCTGGGCTCACAGCTACTGTTTTTCTCTTGCCTGTTCATCCCAGCTTGGGCCAAGTCAACTGTGGCCTCCCGGTTCCGGATGCTATTCGAGAAAACTCTCTATGTCGTCAACGTACTCTTTGGCCTTCAGGATATCCTCCCTCACTTTCTCAGGAAGGTATTCTCCGTCATAGAAGCATCTCTCATGAAGATGGTGCTCTCTGGCTCCAAATCTATCTCTGAAACCCTTATCTCTAACGTCAAGATCTTTGGACTCCAAACCGTCCAATGCAAGTCTTCTGTCTCTATGGGTCTTGATTCGTTCCTCAGGGAAACCTCTAGCGATGAGGAGAGCGTTTGTGGCTTGCAGAACGGCGTTCCATGCTTTTTCGGCAGCGTCTCTAATCAGGACATCGTTCTTCTCTTTCTCTCCCCTCTCAAACTCATCTAGGGCGGCCCCAACGAACTTCTTACTTTCAGAAATAGAGTGGGTGACTCTTTCTTCCTTAGCCACTGAGCATCCCTAGTTTCGTGGATATCATGAAAATCTCAAGGACTACGTTTAAGTCTTCTTCTCGATAACGCGTTCTGAGCTGTGTAGTAGGATATAGATGTACCCGTACTTTGCGCGGTGGTTGGAGTTGAAGTCGTCAAAGGGAATTCCTTACATATATGTCTAGCTGATAAGCTCTCTTCGAGAAGAGGTCTGCCTTTACCAGTTGCTGCGTGAGTCTATATTCTTCCATTGGCAATGTTCTAGAGCAAGCAAGAAAGTCATATCGGCCTGTAAGCTCTCTTTCTCAAATCCACTCTCACTACCAACACAGTTCTCTCCGCCTCTAGGATCACATATAGGAGCCGATATTCTCCCACTCTGCAGCTCCAGACGTTTCTAGCCTTGAACTCTCCTATCAGCCGCTTGCCGGCCCCGTGCGGGTCCTCTGCCAGCTCATTCACACGTTCCGCGATCCTCTTCTTCTCCGGCTCTGCCAGCCCCTCAATGGATTTCTTTGCTCTTCGACTGAAGAGTACCAAAAACTTCCTCGCACGTATGACACTGTCCCTCTCTATATTCTTCAATAGCCTCGTCTATCTCCTTCAGGATCGCCGGATTCTCTATCAGCAGTTCGATAGTTTCCATTAGAGATTCGAGCTCTTCCTTCGTGATCATCCTCTCTTCAATACTTTCAACCTTTCTTCTTATCTCCCTAAGATCCTTCACGATGGTTCCACCAGTCATCCCTAGATCACCACAACGGCCGGCCGTACAACTCACAGTACCCATTTGAGCATTATATAAGGCCTGATCAAACATCCGGAAGATCGGACCGCGAATTGATACTTGGCCTTAGCGCGGGAGGTGTACAGTCGAACCATATGTCATGAAGGGGATACCGATCTAAGCCTACTTGGCCGAAAACTGTAGTATAGCTGCTCCATACGGTCTTGAGTGTTCTACTTTGCCTGTTGACGGATCAACCTTGACGCCTAATCCTTCTAGGCTGGTTGCGCCGAGGCTTTCGATCTCGACATGGGCTTCACCAACTGGATGTTCTCTGGAGTGGAAGGTTAGCCCTTGGTCAGTAGCTTTTCAACTTTCTCAATCAACTGTTTAACTGCTTCAGCGCTCGCTCTCACAGCTTCAACTGTCATAGCGTTTTCATAGAAGTTTTGGTGCAGGTAGTTTGCGGCGGCGAAGAGTGTGAGAATTTCTGAGTCGCCGAGCTCTGAGCTTAGCTTTGTTGTAAAGGTCCATAAGTCTGCATGGGTTCTCAGCTCTAGCCCTCTATGCGCTGCTAATGCCTTAAGGATTTCAGCTGAGGCGCCCCAAAGCTTCTCGCTAGCCTGTGCTGAATCGCCTTTGACTAGAAGGCTATCGCTCTCCTCGAGATACTTACGGTTCAAGTCCAAGTAATGCTTAGCCTTTTCCACGCTGTTCACTGCTTCTTTTGTTTCTAGACTTTGATAACTTGTCGGGAGATTTATAAGAGCGTGTGTTGCTCTTGGTTTCTGTGCTCGCTAGGAAATCGGTCACGCAACGATTCAAACCCTCAGATGCAATACTCGATCTCATGCGCGACTTCAAAGCTATGACTAACATCTGCATACAAGTCGGATTGCAGCATGATGCTTCAACCTTGAAACGCCTGTCACTGCTTTCCTACCATGAACTCCAAGCCTTCCATGTGCCCTCATACTACAAGTTGTGTGCCATCAGTAAAGCGGCAGGTATATTGGCTGCGAGAAAGAAGTCAATTCGCAGAGGCTACCCCACCAAAATCCCATACCTGAAGAAACTGCTTTTGTCCTCATGCTACGGATTCAAAATCAAAGACACTGGGTTGCTGATCCCAATAGGACGCAAGCGTTTCGAGCAAGTTCGGCTGGTTCCCCACACGCTCGCAGTCCTGTCTCAGCCGATGCTTAGAGTCAATTCCTTCACATTGACCGAACGGTCTTTGTCCCTTTCAGTCTCAAAAGAGGTTGAGGAGATGAAGGAACTGGCGAGCACAGTCGGCGTAGACAGAAACCTACGCAACGTAACCATCGGCAACGAGAAGGCCATTGCACAGTATAACTTAGGCAAGGCGGTGGAGATAGCGGAGACCACGCGAAGCATCACCCGCTCCTTCAAGCGCAACGATGCACGAATACGCAAACATATAACTGCCAAATACGGTACACGCAGAAAGAACCGAATCCAGCAACTACTCCACCACGTATCCAAAGAGGCCGTTGAATCAGCCTTACAGAACAGGCATGGAATAGTGTTCGAGAACATCCGTGGGATTCGCCACCTTTACCGTAGAGGAAACTGGCAAAGCAGAGGCTACCGTGGACGCATGAATTGGTGGCCTTTCAGCGAAGTCAAACGGCAAATCGAATACAAGGCCGCATGGACAGGCGTACCCGTGGTCACGTTAACAAGGTCTGACACAAGAGGCACAAGCGTAACCTGTTTTCAATGCGGGGAGAGACTCCTAGAAAACAGGGAACTTAAACGGAAACTCTGGTGCCAGAAATGCCGAGAACTATTCGACCGTGATGTAGTCGCAGCCGTGAATATTGCTCGGCGAGGACGCTTGAGGTTCGAGCGTTCACAAGGCGAGGCAAACGAAGCAATGGTAAGTGTCTTAAAGCCTCCAGTCGATGCCTCGAAGCTAACGAGTCGGCAACACCCGACAAGTTAACAGAACCGGGTCAACTACCCACGACTAAAGTCGTGGGCTCGTCCCTGAGGTAGAACCAAATGGTTCGAAAAAAATCCTTCGAGACGGTAGGACGGTTGACGACGCCCCTTGCGGCGATGTTCAGCGCCGCTATGTAGTCTGCAGGCCCAGCGAGGTCGCAGGACACGCATTTGAAGCTCTCTCTGCTTGGTCGGTTTCTTTTGTCCAGACATCCACAACGAGGACACGTGTGGGATGTTCCTCTTGGGTTTACCAGAACTAGCCAGAAAGCCCATATCCTTTAGGGGTGGGATGAATGGCGTTAGATTTATATTTGGTTTTTCTATACTATTCTATAGATTGCTATGGTCAGAACTAGCATACAGCTCTCAAAGAAAAACAAGGATATTCTGGATAAGCTCAAAATCCACCATAGAGAGACCTACGAGGACGTGATTAAGAGGTTGATAGAGTTCTGGAGAGAGAAACGTGCAACGAGCTAACACCTTCGCCTTGGCTCCTGCAGACAAGCAAGAGAAGACTCTGTTCGAGACCGCTTTAGGCTGTGCCAAACTTTGGAACGAGCTGACCTATCGGCGTAGACAAGCCTACAACAATCACCAGCCTACAGAGGGGTATCCGAAAGACCTATACCAGAAATATGCCCCCTCGATTGGCTCCGCCACAGCCCAACAGATCATCAACAAGAACAACGAGGTTTGGCGCAGCTTCTTCGCCTTGAAGCGTCTTGAAAAGAGGGGTGAGCTTCCCTCACACATAAGGGTGGTTAAGCCGCCTGGATACTGGAAAGACAAAGACGGCAAGTATAAGCTTATGATAGTTTTGAGAAACGACTGCTACAGGCTTAGAGACGGCGTGATGAAGCTGCCTAAAGGGCTTGAAGTGCCAATTAAAGGGAAGCTGAAGTGGTTCGGCAAGCAGGGTAGAGCTGAAATCGTCTACGACGACCTGGATGGGAAGTGGCGTGTCTTTCAAACCGTGGAAGCACAATCATCTATCAAGCCTAAGGGCCATAAGGCATGTCACATCGATTTAGGCATCATAAACCTAGCCACAATATGGGTGGAAGGCTGGAATCAGCCCATAGCCTTCAGTGGGAGAAAAGTTCTACACGACTGGTGGTGCTGGACTAAACGAATAGCTAAACGTCAAAGCCAGCTCAAAAAGGTCAACGAGAAGTATAGGTCGAAGAAGCTTACGGGGCTCTACAGGATAAGGCAGAGGAAGTTCAGACACGCCGTAAACTCCATGGTCAGAGCCATGCTTAAGGATCTGTATGACCTAGGCACATCGAGAATAGTTGTTGGGAACCTTCAGCACATCAGAGAAAACAACGGAGAAAACAGCCATAGAACCAACTCCATGATCCACAACTTCTGGAGCTTCGACTATATAGTCCAACGCATCAGGGAAGTAGCTGAGGAATACGGCATCAAAGTAAAGGAGCAAAGCGAGTACAAGACCTCAACCCTATGCCCAAGATGCGCATCAGAAAACACCGTAAACGCCGGAAGGCTCTTCAAATGTCTAAACTGCGGTTTAGAAGCCAACAGAGACGCCGTAGGCGTCCTAAATATGGCAAACCTCCACAACGGAGGAACAGCCATCGGGGTGATGGCACACCCCCTGCTTCTAAGGTGGGATGGAATGAGGTGGGAGCCTAAAAGGGCTATGAACAACCAACCTATGAAAACCCTAGAAGCAAAAACAGAATCCATCGAAATGATGATGGAATCCCACACGCTTCAGCGGTGGGAGGATGTCAAGACCATGACTAGAACTCCGGCGAGGTTCGCTTTGTATTCGATTCGGCGTTGAAGCTCCCTGTAGCTCCAACTATCCATTCTACCTCTGTGGTAGCATCCTTGACCATTGCCTTTGCGGTAGAGTCTGCGCAAGCCAGTAAGTTCCTCCATGGCGATGCCGAATCGCTGTCGCTACGCTTCCTCAACAATAAGTTTGGAGATGTTGTGGAGGAGGTTGTTGACAGTTCTGTGTCTGTGTGTTGCAGATAGGTGTTTACAGTGGTTCTCGCTACTTGTGGCCCATCTGTTACACACTAGTGAATGATCGGGCTTGTGCATAAAGCATATATTGGCCTGCAGACTGACATTGCTGTTCAAGGATCTGAAAAAGGTCCTTAGAAATCAAAAGGAGAAAAATGAAAATTGAATAAGCGAATCATTTCGACGTTCGTTGTTGCTTTGCTACTTACATCATCGATACAGATATTCTCCCCAGCGACTTTCCTGACTTTTCTGAAGATCTTCCCAGTGTTCGGGCAGGTGCCGGCCATCACGGTCTCCCCGACGTCGGGCTACGGTGGTACAACAACAAGAGCTGACACGATAACGATCATTGGACAAGGGTTCACGCCAGCCAGCACAGTGCAGGTATACTTCACTCTGACGGGCGTAACGCCTGACGTGCTGTACGCGACTCTTGGAAACCAGCTGATTACCGGTGAGAGCATGGATGTCGGAGGAAACATTCGAACGGATGGAGCCGGATTCTTCAAGGTGAGGATAAGGGTTCCATACAAGACGGCGGGAACCTATGTGGTCAAGTGTCTCGACGGCTTGGGGCTGAGCGCCTCAGCGAACTTCATCCTGAAAGCGAGGCTCCGAGTGATCAGAGGACTCACAGCCACAGGCACAACGACAACGGGCTACCCGACACAAGACTGTCTCTACGAGCTCTCAGGCTTCAAGGGTGGTGAGGTGGCAAACCTCAACTGGGATGGAGGAATCCTGAACCCTGTTGCAACGACAGGAGCAGTGGGCGCTACGGGAACAGCCACGGAGGGCTACGGGACCCTCAGTGGCACGGGTGCGGTAGTTGTTCCGAACGTGCTTGGAGGATCAAGGACAATCACAGCGGTTGGGAACTTGGGAACAAGTGTAACCGCCACATTCACAGTCACGGCGGTTGTATCTTGGGCAGCCGGTGCACCTCTAACCGGTGCACCAGTCTCAATCGCTAGGGTTGCAGGAACCTTGATTCCGGCGACTGGTAACTTCCGGGGCTACGGATTCACAGGCACCGCGATACAGTTCATCAGGCTCTTCGTCTACCGCGCAGATGGAACCGAGTGGAGCACCACAACAACCGCAGCAGGCGCATGGCTCCCAGCTGATCGAGCGATCGACCAGACCGGAGCAAACGCTGGGACCTTCGGAGTCACGACTGCTTGGACGGGTGCTGATGCTGTCACAACTGACAATGCTGCCCCTGAAGGAAGGGCGATGCTCCAGATAATCACGGATGCAGGCACATTCAACATGACAGATCAACTAGGCCAGAACGCTACATCAGGAACAATCCTTAGACAGATGTTCCTGACCTCAACAGTTGGATCAGGCGCAACCATATTCTACAGTAGAGCAACCAGCCTGACCGCGTCGCCAGGCGACCGAGTCACAGTGTACGGAACAGGATTCGGGGGAGCGGTCGCTACAATCCTACTAGCTCTCAACAGAACAGCCATCGCGGCCACGGCACCTCAGATACCGGCCCACTCTATACCGTACATACTCTACAGTAACACGACACTGATCAATCCAAACAGCATTGTCGTCAATGGTGTCTATGACCTGACCTATAGGCTTTCAAGAGACGGACGGCTCTCGCCACCAAATGCCAAGTTCTTCTCGGGAGGCGGTGGATTCGCCAGCCCGGGAGGGCCCATCTACCTTTACATAGGCTCACTTACACCATTCGCCAGATCCACTAGGATAAACTACGGAGTCGACCAAGCGGGTGTAAGAGGCGCCTCAGCCGTTACTGTTGCTGTAGGAGCCGCATTTTGGACCGGCGTGGCAACTGGATGGGGCACTAACATAACGCTTACGGGCAATACCAAATGGTCTTGCGCCGTTACGGGTGGAGGTGCAGCTACAGGTGCAGCAGCAGGGGCAAACTCGATCGACTTGTCACAAGCGACCGCTACTCAGGTTGGTGCTCAAGCACCAGGAACCATAGCTGGCCACTACGCCTACTGGCTACGTTGGTCGATATCGTTTACTGGTGCCAATGATCCGGCTTTGGGCATTTTGCCTCAGCTCAACTACATGTGCTTTGCTTCTGGTGGAGGTGCTGATATCACAGGCGATGCTGCACCTAGCGCCGCGCCAGGAGCGATGACGGCAACAGATGCCTACAGCGCTACTGCAGACGCCAACGGCGCATGGTACGCAAGCTTTAGAGCGCCAGTTGTGCCTAGACTGGTGACAGGGACCTACTTTGTAGGCGCAGTAACAGGCGCAGGCCACGCTACTTCTGCAAGCAACAGTCTCACGCTCACTATTGTGCCCTCGATCAGCGTTTTCGAACCTGTGGCTACCCTTCGCGTCAGTGCTTCCGACATAAGGACGCGGGTCGGTGACAACGTGGACATCTTCGGGTACGGCTTCAACGCTGAAACGGTGACGATAACAATGAACGGCGTAGGAACCAGCCCTCAAACGACTGTCGCTGTTGCCGCGAACACAACGGGCTCTCAAGGCAACGGATATGGAGAGTTCGGAGGCACAGTGACTCCGGGCACACGATACACAGTACCTGCTGGAACACCGGGTGGAAGCCCAGGGATTCTGGCTCAGGGAGTAACACCTGCGAATGTCGCCTCGAACGCCAACGTGAAGGTGACGCCATCACTCAACCTGCCTGCGTATGTGCCGGGGACAAACGTATTCGTAGGCGATTCGCTGCAAGTCGAAGTGAGTGGGCTGCTTGCCAGCACTTCCTATGCGATCAGGTGGGGTGCTGCAGACGACCCTGCCTCCTCGACTCAGGCAACCCAGGCCACGACAGCTGCAGGTCTACTTCAGCGCTCCATCACCATACCTGACGCTGTTACAGGCATACACTTCATAGACATAGCCTTGGCCTCGTCTCCGACAACATCAGTGATCTACAGGTCGACCACGATCGCTGAAGCCGCTGGAAACAGCATGTATGGAGCAGCCGCTCCAACGGAAAGCCAGGTCACTGTAGGTGCACGGCTTTGGCCAGGGACCTCTCAGTGCTACGTCGGCGACACTGTCACCCTGACAGGCAGAGGGCTATTGGCAAGCACAGTCTACTACGTATGGTTCGACCAGTTTGTCCTAGGGACGACTGTTCTCACTGCAGCTTCCGGAACCACAAGCACAGCTGGAACCGTCGTGATAAGCTTCAAGGTTCCACCTAGTGTCCGTGGTACTCCCGCTGGCGCGCACACCCCGAGCCTGTCACGGTTCAACGCCTTCGATAACGCTGACGCACAAGCGGCCGTCGCAGCCTGCCTTACCGTCCGCGAGAAACTAGATCTATCACCCAGTACCGGTGCAGCGGGATCACCCTTCACCATATCAGCCACCGGCCTACAGGCAGGCGTACAGTACCAAGCATGGTGGTACAGGCCAGCAGACCAGCAGGCACCTGGCCAGATACCGAACACAGCCCTACCGTTGGGAACCATCTCAGGCCAATCTGACGGTAACGGAACCCTAGCTACCAGCGTTCCGTCAGGACAGACGGCCGGCCTATACAGGGTTGACCTCGCAACATTCGCTAACCCGACCGCCTCTGTGCTAGTATCTCCACCACTCTTCAATGTGGGAGGAGCAGCAGGAGGCATCGGCCAACAGATATTCAACGTCTACTCCTCATCAGGAACAGTTGGCTTCATGGCGACAGGCAACATATACGATGACTCAAGCCTAGGCTTCATGTACGCCCGAAGGAACCCGCCGAAAGTCATGTTCCCGAAGACAGACTCAGTGCGGATCAACCAAGTCACGAAGGCACCGACATGGAGCGACTACACGCATCTGGTGATGGTTGGTGGACGCGCTGCGAACCCAACTCTGGCATACTACGAGGACAACGGCATGGCGACTCTGAAGTTCTGGGTTGAAGGCGGCATGTACGTCATCAAGAAGGGCGCCGCAGTGGTATACACAATTAACCCAGCAACCCTAAGCGCGACCAACGACTACTTCATCATGGAAGTGATACAGGACGGCGCACATACAGTGATCGCGCTCTGGGGAATCGGCGCACCGGGAACATACGCAGCAGGCGTCTACTTCGACGGCAAGTACACCGACCTAGCATCTCTCACCGCGGGCTACTACGTAGTCCGATGGACAGGCGCTACTACAGTGCCAGTCTATCCAACAGAATTCACAATAGTAGCGGAAGGAAGCTAGACTCCTCAAGGAGCTAGCGAACCCCCCCTTTTTATTCATCTAGAATACGAATAGCGACGCCTCTGTCTTACGTCAGGATGTGGGCTTCTAGGCTTAGAGGCTACTGTTTACCATCTGCTAGGACTCTGCGATAGAAGTGCTGCGTGGAAATGGAGCTGAATGTTTACTATTTCAAGCTGGAGAATCTGAGGGACCAAGTTCGCGATATTCAGAAAGAGCTCAATTTCGACTGCCGAAGGCAAGGAGATTAGCGCGGGGGCGCTACGAAGTATCTTACCAAGCCTCGGCAAAATCCCTCAACGGGGTGTATGTTTGTCCAGGGCTGAGAGCAAGGTTTTGGCAGTTGCAGTCCTCGCTTTAATCACTCTAGCGATATTGCTTGGTCCCACGATGGGTGAACGTGAGATCAGAGAATATGACACCACGACGCTATCTGGAATCTTCCACGTTATCATGGGTGACTCGATGCAAGGTGGGTCACATGTCAACTATCACCTGCGTACCTATTCTGGAGAATATGTTCAGATCTATCCGAGTGGGCCTGTTCCGATAAGCTACTCCGGAAGAGAGGTCACGGTTGACGGCACCACAATCCGGCTAGAGGATAGAACGGTACTGAGTGCGACAGCCATCACGCCGATAGATGCTCCCTCTGCATCTTATTCTCCTGTGGTCTCTGGCACTAGGAAGATGGCGATGATACTTCTCAGGTACAGCGATTCAGCAGCATATACGCCGAATGACGCAACCTACTACTTCAATCTCATGAATCCAGCTACGAATTCCGTGAACGCGTTCTATCTTGAAGAGTCCTATGGACTGCTAGGCATCCAGGCAGATGTCTATGGTTGGTATACTCTCCCGCGTCCTCGAAGCCAATATGTCTATGGAAGTCTCTCAACATGTGGGGTCTACTTCGACAGGTTGACGATTGATGGAGTGGCTGTGGCCGACCCCTATCTGTATTTTCTCCAATACGACGACGTAAGCTTCGTGATGAATGACTACTTGGACTCCTGCGCTTGGGGAGGAACCTACACTATCATCGCTGACGGCCAGGCTAAGTGCTACGGTGTGACTTGGATGCCTCCATGGGCTCAGAACAACGGAGT
>Ga0315312_1000836_pt1 | contig 29457 bp, 35 predicted proteins | sample TDP7_MG_FD_203629 | JGI IMG/M metagenome (GOLD analysis project Ga0315312, IMG submission 203629) | Freshwater sediment microbial communities from Lake Towuti, South Sulawesi, Indonesia - TDP7 | ecosystem: Environmental > Aquatic > Freshwater > Lake > Sediment | place: Indonesia: South Sulawesi... | reverse complement strand
TTCGTAAAACATGATGAGAAACAGGTTCAGTTCATACTGCCAGACTTCTCAGTTCCCGAAGAAGTGTGCAAGAAAGCCGTGAAAAACCTTGTAGCAAAACTATTGACTACGATCGCTGTGAAAGAAGTTTCGTCGGATAACGTCACGGTTGTTGGGCCGTCCTATTCTTTCTGCCATTACTGTTTAGAAGCCGTAGACCAGCTTCTTTTCAGATGTAAGAGATGTGGTGGGCTCTACTGTAGTAAACATCGCTTCCCAGAAGAGCATGATTGCCCTGGGGGAGAAGCCGCGAGAATCAGGGTTAGAACAGAAAGAAAAGAGAAGAAGGAGCGAGCGGAACCGAGAAGGGTTCTGTTAAAAGAGGCGCCTTGCGGTTAATGAGGACGGACCTAAGAGGCTCTCATCTTACCGAGAAGCCACTAGATTAACTTCATCTAGCCGCTGTAACCCAGCTTGGATATGCATATGAGGTGCTCCTTTTCTATGGGAGGGAGGAAGGATTTTTCAATTTAGCTAATGTGAATAGCAGAACTTCGTGCTGCCCATGTTATCGCTTATGTAATTTCGTTTCCATGAATCTATGGTATTGTTCATAATCGTCTTTGGGGAAGGGGTTAGCTACAATTATCTCCTTGACTTTAGATAGCTCTTGGTCGAGCGAGTATACTACATTCGTTCCTAAGCCCCTGGCAAGTGAGATGAGGTATCCGTCCCAAGACTCGATGTCGTACGCTGCTGCGTAGTCAAGTCCGTCTGATGCCATTTGAGGAGTAACGTGTGGGTAAAGAGCTGGCGACCCGGATCTTAGAATCCCGTCCAGTACCTTCTTTACGGCAACCTTGGGTACTCGTAGGTATCGTGTGGCTATGTGGTAGGCTCCTAGGATGGCGGATACTGGTATTGCTGCTCGCCTCTTTCGAGTCAGCACTTCACTAATAAAGGATATGCTGTGCTTCTTAAGCGGGTTCTCGAAGCATGCAGGAATGAGTATGCTTACGTCTAGTACCCCTTCAGGATAAGCCGAGCTTCCTCTTCGCATATTCAATGCTCATCCACTTCCAACTTTCCTTAGATACCTCGGTTAAGGCTTCTGCCTTAAGATCTAGTGCAATGTTAACCCATTCTTGAACCTTCTCCTCAAGATCCTTAGACATCGGCTCAAGGATTAACCGTGAACCATTAAGCCTAATGGAGACGTTTCCACCCTCTTTTAGTCCAAGAACCTCACGAATATTCGAAGGCAGTACCAGCCTTCCCTGACGGTCTACAGTAACGGAATTTTCCACATTGTTCACCATATGGAAGTACTAATGCCATTTATATAAGCGTACCCAACTGTCTGACGGAGAAATAGTCTCGACGTTTTGGCCTTGGAAGCCTTATTTTGTTTACATAGTGTTTCTTCTCGCATGGATCGGGTTTGGATTAACGGAGACAGACGAGGAGATTTCTAATTGTGAGATCTAGTCTTCTCTTGGGCATCTTGCTTGCGAAAATCTCTTTCAAAGGTTCTGGTGACTTTGAGGCTATACTTCTCCAGATTTTTGCAGCCCCTTGATGAACTCGTCGTAGCTTCTTACCCTTCCAGTTTTCACGTCTTCTTCGGCTTCTCTGATGGTTTTCATTGTTCTTCGGCTTCTAAAATGTCAAGAGTCTCGGGAATTTCCTCGAGTAGGCTACTCACCTTTAGAAGTAGGGTTCGATCCTCCCTAGTTAGGAGACTGTTGCTTCTGCTCATGTTTTCACCATGTGTATATCTCAATATTTACTATTTTAGCTTATTCACTTCTCACTAGAGGAAAGATATCTGCAAAGGGGTTTTCCGAGTCTGGGAGGTGGGACTTGAGTCCTGTTATGGCTAGAGACATCTTACGCAGATCATTTTTCTTTTTTCCCAGTACATGTGGAACTGCTGATTTCATTGTATGGATATATGGATTTTTCAAAATGGTAACGTGTAGTTTTTGGTATGCAGATGGAATAGTAAGGGAACTGTTTTGTGACCCATATTGCTCCAAGAGCTTCAGTTTTTCAAAAGTGTTATATGCCGAAATTTAGAATTAATTGTGGGGTGAGATGTTGGAGGTAAAGGTGGCTTCAGCCGTTGCCATGGTGATACTCTTTGTGGCTGGTTTATCATCGATAATTGTCACTGTTGAGGCTGTCGATATAGTTCAGTGGGGGACTCCAGGAGATGACACGCAGATAGCGTTTGGCACCCCGGACAATGACACAATCATTCAGATTGGCTGGGGAGGAAACGATATACATTACGGTGAGGGCGGTGCCAGCAACGACACAATCGTTCAGATGGGCGGAACAGGAGATGACTCCCAAAGTATAGAGGCTGGCAGTGGAGATGACCGCATCATTCAGTGGGGCGGAAGCGGCAACGATATTCAGACCCTCGATGGCGGAGACGGCGACGACCGGATTGTTCAGGATGGCGGAGATGGCAACGATGATATAACAGCGAGAGGCGGATGGGGGGGGCAACGATGTTATAGAAATGAGAGGCAGAGGAGGCAACGACAAATTCAGGGTGGATGCTGGCGAAGGTGATGACTCTGTCGTGATCTATGGCGGCTATGACAATGATAATGTAACCTATGATGTTTCCGCTGGCAAGGATAATGTCTGGATCTACGGAGGGAGAGGCGAAGACAGATTAACGGTGAATGCAGGCCTCCAGAGTTTCACCATCTACAACTGGTGGGGCAAGATCATCTACAAGCAAGGCGAAGGCGGAACCAAGATCACCGTGATAACCGTCGAACACATAACCGTCATCGGACCTGAAGGCGAAATACTATTCGAATGGCCCTGATTGCTTGAACATATCAAAGAAACGAATCACACTTTCAACTCAATAATTCCAGGGAGCAACAGTAAAGGTCATTATCTTATCTGGAATGATAGATGATCCACGCACAGCTCTTGTTTTTAAACGTAAGCTCCCATACTGGGGGAGAAATCTCCTCAACTACTTTGATTAAGTCTGAAACCATGTCTAGGGCTGCGCCAACTGCTTCGGGGCTGAGGGCTCCGTGGTAGAATCCTCCAGAATGTAATGCTTCTCCCGCCATCTCCGCCCTTTCAATAACTACATTTCCAGTCTTTTCTATGGGCTATTTGGCTATGGCCCTGAAGTCCCTATGATGCGTTCGAAATAAGCCTAAAATCTCTTTGGGAATCGTTCCGAAGCAAGATAGACTAAGGATACCTCTTCTCTTCGACAATGTCTCCAGAAACAGTTATTAAAATGTTGTTCCCATTTATTGAGACTACTCTATGTTTTCTGTCAAGGTTGTAGAATCTCCAGAATTCCTCTGGAATGTTAAGGACATATTTCTCGTTATCGCGCGTTATAGGAACATTTCTTGTGAAACAGGATATCTCTCCCCACTCAGGCGTCTCATAGCCTGAGACTCCAATCGTGGAGCTATCCAAGGCGTAGAAAAAGGCTTGATCGCTCCATGATGGATTGCTTACTTCTAGCAACTCGCTTGGGACCTCGATGAGATTTGATGGTTTCTTCTCTTCTGGATAAACAAGATTTACTCTTCTACCGTTCCTTTCGATAATCCTTATGAATATCTTGTTTGCTTTCAGTAGCCTTCTTATGGAACCATCAACATGCCCAGAACTCCATTTGAGCTTACTTGCTAGCTCATATTGAGAGAGGCCGGGACTATTCTTTATAATGTCCAATACGGTTTCGTCAGACTCTTTTCCTCTCTTGTTTCCCATCTTTCCCATCCTCGTCGTTACGTCAGCTAGCTTTTCAAGTGACTATTAGTTATGTGCCACTATATAAAGTTTTGGAATATTCTAAAACTTGCATCCTTAAATATTTGACGCCCATATGAGTAAATATGCTCCGGGTTCAGCCGAGAAAAAGAGTGTACTTGGGACATGTGAGCCTTGGAGCGCAGCCACGAAGATGGATCAATCAACCATCCCATAGAAGCTTCGCAAGCAAGGACTGGTTAGAAAGTCAAGTGCGGTATGGCAAGTGGATAAGAAACCGGAGGAATCCTGGAACTGACCAAAGGCAAAACTTTCTAATATTCGCAACCAATGTGGAACAAGGCTCCAAAGTTAAGATTGACATAACGTTATATCCTCAAGACCACGTCTATGTGGAGCATGTTCATCTTATCAGTAGAAGGACAAGACGTTAACGAAACATCAAGACATATTGACGGTGAATGCAGGCTTACAGAGTTTCACCATCTAGAACTGGTGGGGCAAGATCATCTACAAAAAGGGCGAAGGCGGATCAACAATCAGAGTGATAACCGTCGAACACATAACCGTCATCGGACCTGAAGGCGAAATACTCTTCGAAATGTAAAGCATACTCGTTTCTGTTTCTTCGAATTCTTCGGAATCAGATTGATAAGTACACGAAGGAATCGAAAGATATATTGAGAACTTTGAACGAGTAGGTGGAAGACGATTTAGGTGATTACGATGGTTGAAAGAAAGGAGATGCAGGAGATTGCGAAAGCGTATGACGAGCCGATAGGGCTCAACCTTGGGTCTCACTCTGCCCTGGATGCGTGGCAGGGTCAAAGAAATCAGGGAATTCGAAGCATAATCTACACGACAAAACAGCGAGCTCGGATCTACCTTCAAAATCCCATGGTTGGCAACCCCGGTGAGAATATTGTAGACCTACCCTCGCTCGTGAAGAGAGACCTTGTCGTCGTTGAGGACCCAGCTGACATAAAGAAGAAGGGCAGTTGGAAAGCTGCAATTCTGGTTCTGGACAGTTACGAAGACATAGTGAAGTACGTCGACGATCTCGTTGAGCTTGAGTGCATCCAGATTCCGAACAGAGCCTTCTCAGTCTATGTAGGTGGGGATGAGAACTGCAGCGTCATCGAGAAGCAGTTTGCGGTTCCAATTCTGGGCTCCAGAGAGCTCTTGAAAATCGAAAACCGTGGCATGATAGAACGAGACTACTACTGGTTCGCAGAGAAGGCCGGAATCCCGTATCCGAGGTCTCACGAGTTCGAGGTTTACGAGACCGGAGTAAGAATGAAGGAATACATCGACGAACCGCTCTTGATGAAGGCTGAACACGCTCACAGGGAACTCGAGAGGGAGTTCATCTTCGCCGCCGACTCAAACGACTTAGAAGAAAAAGTCAAAGTCGAGGTTGAACTCGGCAACTTATCTAAAGAGGGGCTGGAAAGAGCCCGAGTTGAGCAGATAGTCCTTGGACCTCATGCTAACTTCAACTTCTTCTTCTCGCCCTTGAACGCCCGGATGGAGTGGGGAGACGTAGACAACGCCTTCGCCAAACTCTATAAGACGAGTCTGGAGGACGCGAGAGTTCATCTAGCCAACGAGTTCCTCTCGATCGACGAAAGGAGAGAGACCATACTTGACGGCGTGAAAAGGCTGCCGATAGACGTGCAGCAAAAGATTAAGAAGGTTCCTTCATTCGAGGTTACGTGCCACCTGGCCATGAGCCTAAGGGAGTCCCTGCTGAAAGATGTTCACAAGTATGCGGATGCGTTTCTCCTAGCAACTAGAAGTTATGAGCCTCCTGGCATGATCGGTGCTTGGTGTCTCCAGACATTGATAACTTGGTCGAAGATTCCTGGTCCAGCCGTTGAGTATGGGTTGTACGACGTGCCATCTGGCAAAGAAACCTACATGCATGTTCCAGTTACGCAGGACATAGCCGTGAGACATGGCGGAGGAACAAACGTTCACATGGGTGTTGGTTCTCAGTACGCGAATGCCATGTACCAGCGGAGGATGAGCATGGGCGACAGAATAGCCCTAGAGATGAAAAGAGCCAAACAGATGGGCAAGCTAGAGGAAATAATCACGTAAGAGAGAGAAGGATGGGCAACAGGCAGTTTCCCGGATGCAATGGAGAAAGTCAGCAGACAAACTGGAAAGAAGGTATCTTTATATCTCGATATTCCCGATCGCGCAGTCTTTTCTTAACTTGATAGTGAACTCTTTTTATCCACTTTGGCTCGATGTTGTCTGATTGCAACATTACTGGTGTCCTAATATCTGTTGACTTCTCCGCAGTTTCTCACTTTTGTCAGAATGAGCATGAAGATGCTTTTTGGCACTGTAAGTTGGTCTACGTTTCGAATTACCTCGATGTACTGATTCACTGCTTCTGGGTTCATATCGGGACTCAGTCGTAACTCTTCAATGTCTTCCAGCACCACCTTCTTTCCAATCGACTCTAGATCCTCTCTTGATATCTCCAGAGATTCTAATCCCCCTATTCTTAAGATGTCCGTTCCTTCAGCGTTCGCTGTTCTGACAGAGTAGGATTGGATGTTGGTGCAATCCCTTGCTCTTTTCATTATATTCACGAAGACGGGTTCAGGAACGTTTACATTTGTGCAGTCCTCAACACAAAGTAAATGGTTCTCAACAGATTCTTCATCTACATCCTCTAGGAACGTGAGATTTATTACTCCTTTGATAGTGACCTTTCCGAGTTTGATTAGATCGGCTTTCGAAACCTTCAGATTAGTTGAGCCTTCCCCATAGGTTACAGGAACCCTCAGAACTTGGTCTAAGTAGAGTTTCAGTGCGTCGTTCATGAGTTCAGAGACATTCTTACCCATTTCTTTCGCTTTCGCGTGCATCTGATTATAAAGATCAGTGTCAAGACCTCTTATGGCGATCACGTCTTTGGCTTCGCCAGACATTCCGAACCACCTAAACATGATTAATTTGTAAACTTGTTAACATATAAACCTTACTGCTCTCAATTAACTCTCAAACAGATCGTGCTCGAAGATCTTACCTCACAGATCGATCCCATATAAACAGATCTTGGCAAGTTTTGGCGAGATGATTTATCGGTCTGAACCTATGATCTAGACCCCTCGTTCCGAGCTATTATATAGTACACGTGTATAGGTCAGAATCACATCAAATCGATGCGTTGTTAATGCTCGGTGAAAAGAATGAGAGCTGGCTTTATCGGATTAGGCAAGCTGGGACTGCCAGTCTCCGTGGCCATGGTACAAAAAGGTCATGAGGTTTTTGGCTACGACGTCGACGCAACCAAAAGGTTACAGTATAGGGAGGGAAGAGCAAACCTGTACGAGCCCGATATCGACGGCAAACTCCAAACTGCGCTCAATTCGGGCCTTTACATAGTCGATAGGGTTAGAGATGCCGTTCGACTCTCGGAAATTGTTTTTGTCGCTGTTCCCACACCCAGCAAACCGGATGACAGCTTCGACACGGGATACGTCATCGATGCAGTTCGTTCCATAGGTAGGGAGCTGAAAAAGTTCAAGAGAAGAGTAGTCGTCACCGTGATATCTACGGTGCTTCCCGGAACCATACGCAGGCAGATAGCACCAGCATTATCCGATGCATCAGGGAAGCACGTAGGCGAAGATGTGGGCTTATGCTACAATGCTAGTTTCATAGCGATGGGCACAGTCATCAAAGACTTCTACAATCCAGAGTTCGTACTGATAGGCGAGTCTGACCCTGAGTCTGGCCTAATTCTCGAAAGGTTCTACCAACCGATTGTGCCGGCCGAGGTACCAAGGTTGCGTATGACATGGGAGAACGCTGAGATCGTCAAGATGGCGTATAACACTATGATAGGCTTCAAAATCGTCTACGCTAACACACTGATGGAGATGTGCCACAAACTACCTACAGGAGACGTAGACGTTGTATCTGACGCGCTATCCAAAGCAACCGTGAGGATAGTCGGGCCGAAATATCTTCGAGGTGGCATGGGAGACGGAGGAGGCTGTCACCCGCGCGACAATCTGGCATTGAGCCGTCTCAGTGAGAGGCTTCGCCTTTCAGCGAACCCATTTGAGTTCGTGATGAAAGCGAGGGCAGCACAGGCGGAATGGTTAGCAGACTTAGTTGCCGACCAAGCCTTGCCCATAGTGATTATGGGTGCGAGGTTCAAGCCTAACACGAATCTAACCGACTACTCTGCGAGCTTGCTTGTCAGGGATATCCTTCTGGAAAGGGGTCACGAACCGTACGTCTACGATCCGATCGTCAACCCAAAACCGCCGTTACGTAAGCCAAGCGTGTATCTGGTTGCTCTTGATGAACCATTCGCTAGACAGTTTAACTACGAGAAAGGCTCTGTGGTCATCGATCCTTGGAGATGCCTAGATGAAAATGAACTCGACAAGATGGGAGTTAGATACATACCAGTAGGCAGACACGGAGCTTGGAGACCCATTAAAGCGCCGTCCTACCCATTGAAGCCGGAGCTGGCATACGTATCTAGGTAGGCGAATACAGAGCATGGATGACGGCTGGAGCATCGTTCTTCCCGTTAAAGACGAGGTCGACATGCTAAAGCAAAGTCTTCCCTCAGCTATCAGCTTGAACCCAGATGAGATCTTGATCGTCGTTGACGAAGGTGACGATTCTGTCCAGAAAACAGCCTGTCGAATAGCCAAATCAATGAAGTATGATAAGGTAAGAATCTTGGAGGTTGCTAAGAATCCGAAGTGGCGTTTCCACCAAGCCTACGTTAGAAGGGTAGGCTATTTGAACGCTAGACACGATCGCGTGTTCACCTTCGATGTGGACGGTGTCCTGAGTTCCAACATTATGAGGGGTTATAATCTCATAGGCAGGAACAATGTGGCCTTCGTCACCTTCAGAAAAAGCCTCGCGAAAGGAGGATTGATGCAAGCCGTAAGGACCACTCTTTACGAGATAAGAAGGCATCTCCCAAGAGGTCCGTTTACTGTAAACCCGAAAAAACCTTTCATAGGCATCTACTGGCTCTACCGTCCATTCTACTTAGACTTGATAGGTGAAGACGAAATCTCCAAGATCTATAACGGAGAAGACGTTTTCGCACAGACAAAGCTGGAGAAACAAGACAAGTACAGGCAAATTCACCTTGACGTTGTTGGATGCCAAAGCCTCAGGGGAGAAAACGAAGACCTGTGGTGGAGACAATACCAGCTAGGCCTCTGGTTGGGCACAATAAGGTCAAGTCGCATCCATCGAACCTGTGTCCACTTTGGGAAGGTGCTCTTACAAGTTCTGACTAAATGCTATCCGCACTTGCTCAGTGGCTATTTTGCCGGTCGAAGAATTCCTCGGAGAATCGCAGAAGAGATAGGGAGGCATTCCTACGCGGAGATGATCATGTACAGTGAGCGAGCTGGGGACAGCTGGGTTCTCTCCTATCCAGACGGGTGACACGGGTTGAAAGTATCTGCCGGTGAAGCGCCCAGAAGGTACCTTTTCACGTGTAACGATGAGGTGCAGATCAAGTCGATGGTCGAACTGATCGTTCTGCCGGACATTCTCGGAAAAAGGCCAGCAGGGTACATCCACAAGGTCTACACGGTTGAGCAGTTCCGGAATCATGGATACGCCTCAATGTTAGTGAGAGAAGCCCTTGAGCAAGCGAAGAGGGACGGCTGCTACAAAGTCTTCCTGATCTGCCACGAGAGCATGGTCCCATTTTACGAGAGGTTCGGCCTGAGCAAGCATCAAGTGGGAATGGAAGTGAGATTCTGAACCGCGTTTCACAATATCTAGAGGGCAAAAAATCCATAAGCCAACTCGTGAAGAGGCATCTTCTGCCCAAGCAAGCAGTAAAGGAATACTGCGAAACCGTAAAGATGACCCGAAACGCTTTGCTCGATAAAATCTTTGAGGTGGAAAGCTTCATCGATGAGCTTGACTATCAGACTCTGCCTCTGTATGCGAGAAAAATCGCTGAAGACGTTAACCCCAGTCTCAGCTTGTTCTTACCATACCACATAAGTCTCTATGTATTATGCCGAATCTCGAAGCCTACTCTAGTTGTAGAGACCGGCGTAGAGAGAGGCTCCTCAACCTATGTGATCTTGAAAGCCTTACAGACCAATGGAAATGGGAGACTAGTATCTGTGGAACTGAGAGAGAACGTTCCTCTCGGGAGAACGACGACTCTCCCGCTGGCCTTGGTTGTACGTGAAGGCGAAAGAAACAAAGACATCTCTCTGGATAATTGGACTCTCCGCCTTGGCAACAGTCTCGAAGCACTTCCGAAGCTCAAAGACGAATACTGCGGCAAAGTCAACATCTTTGTTCACGGTAGCGACCACGGTTATGAAGTACAGAAAGCGGAGCTGGCTATCGCTGAAGGACTCGTTCCTAAGAATGGGATCGTAATCGTGGATAGGCCAGACTACAACAATTTCAAAGCTGTAAACGAAATGTTCTCCGACAACACAAAGTACGCTGTGACTACCCTACCGGAGAAATCCATCCACTCCTCACTTGCCTTCAGCATAGTGAAGAAACTGCCATGGTAAAGCGAGGATTAGGGATGCCCAAGATACTAGTCACTGGTGGAGCAGGCTATTCCGGTATTCTGACGTGTTGTCTCCTCCTAAAAGGGACGAAGTTGTGGTATGTTGATGTGTTGCTGCCTAGACGGATAAAGAACCTTCTTGTCAAACCAAGGATGCGCATGAAAGGCATAGAGCTGAGACTGTTTCATATTCCTCTACACAAGCAGCCTCCATGCAAAACTAATGACTCTTTCCCGAATGCTGAAGACTACCCCAGTAGCGGCTTGTGGTTGCCACCATCAAGCTTCCTCAAAGACAACGACACAGAGCACATCTGCACCGAATTTCAGGATGTGTTAAATTGAGACTGAAAAGGCTGATCTTTAGGTCGTGGTTCTACTTTCGTATGGGATATAGTCTCTACCTCTCTTTTCCAGTCGCATTTATCGGTTACGCCTCATCCATCTACTATCTCGCTATAAAAAACCTGCCCTTCTTAGACGTGATATTCCCGCACTTCCACATCTTTGTGGTCATCTCCCTCTTTGTTCTCCCTCCCTTCGGCATACTCCTAGGCTGGCTTCACTACAAGAAGGCACTCAGCTCCTTCTTCAAGGCCGAAATGGATGTCCAGACCGAGGCTAACCCGTATGCCACGAAAATAACAACCCCAATAAATATTCCACCAATGAAGGTTATGACTCAACTTGCCAAGCTTCACGGTATAGACACATCTGAAGTTGATAGGATAATTGAGGAAACGGAGAAGAAATTCGGGGTAGACAAGAAATGGTGGAGCGAGAGAAATGACATCTGAAAATTGGAGTCTAGTTGTACCTATCAAAGATGAAGTTCAATTTGTTCCGCATACGTTACCTAAAGCTTTTGATCTTCTGCCGAATGACCTTGTGATCGTCTTGGACGGTCCACCGAATCCCAAGGTTCAAGAAGTTGTCCAGTCGGTCTTAGAAGAATATGACAAGAATAAGGTGGCGCGTATAGTCTATGCGAGGCGGAATCCTAATTGGAAGTTCCAACAAGCATGGGTACGCAGAGTAGGCTACTTAGCGTCCAAGTATGATAAGATATTTACTTTCGACATTGACGATATACCTTCTCCCAACATTATGGCTGGGCACTCGATCATCGGAAAAGATAATATAGTCTACGTTAGCTTCCGAAAGAGGTTGGTCACAAAAGGCTTCCGTGCAACCTTTTGGTCGATACGGTATGAAATAGGAAGACGGTTATTTTCTTTTAGCAGTTCTCCAAAGCCGTTTATAGGTATCTATTGGCTCTATAAGCCGTTTTACTTAGACTTGATCTGTGAAGAGGGCATATCTCAAATCTACAATGGGGAAGATGTCTACCCATATTTTCTTTTGACGAAGGGGAGCAAGTACCGCTATGTTTACCTAAATATCGAGGGTTGTTGTAGTCTACGTGAAGCAAATGAGGATCTGTCGTGGAGACAGTATCAGCTTGGACTATGGCTTGGCGCCATGCAGAGAAAAGCAACGGCCATTCCAAGCAAGTATCTAAAGTTTGGACTCGTCTTAGTCGGAGCGATATCTAAGGCACAGTTCAATGTGGTGCGAGGATTCTTTGCTGGTATGAAACTCGACAGCAAAGTCCGAGAGTTGATTAGTTCTCATTCCTATGAGGAAATGATAATGTATAGTAGCCATCATTCTAAGGAATGGGTCTTTTCATATCCTAGCCACGAAACTATTGTGGTAGGGCGTAGGACGCAAGTTAGCAAGGACAAGAAAGAGATCCAGAGATTTTGGGAGACTCAACCTTGCTTACCAGATCAAAGCGTAGAAGACTTTGCTAAAATATTCCAGAGAGAATTTGACTTCGTATTTGAGGGAGATGTGACGGGTCAACGAGTCCTCGATTTGGGTTGTGGAGTCGGAAAAGAAACGGTAGTGAGCGCCCAGAGAGGCGCAGAAACGGTAGCCGTGGATTATACTGCGACGGGTCTTCAGATCGCTAAAACGCTTCTACGGAAATATGGAGAACAAGCCGATCTAGTGCGTAGCGACATCGAGAATCTACCTTTCAGAGATAAGGTCTTCGACCAAGTTTTCAGTTTGGGAGTTATCCATCATACGCCCAAACCTGAAGCGGTTGTTGAGGAGCTTCATAGAGCTTTGAAGCCCAAGGGTAGGCTAACCCTAATGGTCTACAACAAGTGGACTCGGTGGTTCATTAAATGGATTGGAGGAATTCCATACGATAGTCAGAATTGGGACAATGGATGTCCGTTAGTGATGTTCTATGGAACGGGCGATTTAAAGAAACTACTACGCGGATTCAGGATCAAGACCATGAGAGGTTTAGGCGGTCTATTCGGAAGGAAGGGTAGACTTATGCTCCGTCTTGGCTTGGACCGATTATTCGGTTGGTGGTTTGTCCGAGCTATAAAGGAGGCTTGAAGAATGGAACCCGTAGTAGATCGGAGGTCGTATACGAGAACCCTTAAGAGTCAATGTTGGCTTATCGGACAACAAGAGAAACAGATTAAACAGCTTACAGATGAGAACCAACGCCTCCGCGAAGAAAACGCCAATCTAAAGCTACTTCTCCAAACTGTTGCGCAGCAATGGAATACTACCGTTCCGCCATTGTCTAAAGTTGACATTCTCATTCACGGGAGTGATCACGGTTATGAAGTCCAGAAAGCGGAGTTGGTTATTGCTGATGAACTTGTTACTAAGAATGGGTTCATGGTTGTGGATAGACCAGACTACAATAGTTTCAGAGCTGTGAACGGTGCGTTTTCTGACAGACCAAATTACTCTATGACTACTCTCGCAGAGAAATCCGTCCATTCCCCGCTTATGTTCGGCATAGTAAAGAAGATCGGGTAGCAGAAGGAGGGTTGTCTATACGTAAGATATTTGTCACTGGTGGAGCAGGCTATTTCGGGTCTGTCTTGGTCGGCAAACTGCTAGAACGTGACGACAACTCTATATACGTCCTAGACGCTTTGCACTATGGCCCTTCTGGAGTAGCTCCCTACCTCGGCAAACACAACTATAGGTTTCTACAGGGAGACATAAGAGACACTTCTCTGATAAAGAGCATACTGAGCCAGGGCATAGACTGCATTGTACATCTGGCCGCTCTCGTAGGAGAACCCCTATGCGACCTCTATCCTGATCTAGCTTCTTCGGTAAATGTGAACGGAACGGAGACGCTAGTCAATATTGCAAATGAATATGACGTTCAACATTTCATCTTCGCTTCAACATGCAGCAATTATGGGAGACAGAATGACGAGGTCGACGAGAATAGCCCGCTAGATCCCAAATCGTTGTACTCCAAGACCAAAGTGATGGCCGAAGAGCATGTGATGAAGAACGCTTGTTTCTCTACCGTTCTTAGATTCGCAACCTTGTTCGGGTCTTCTCCCCGATTGAGGCTTGATTTGCTGCTTAATGAGATTGTTTACCAAGCATCAACGGAAGGAGCTATAGAAATTTACGATTCAAAAGCGTGGAGACCTTTAATCGAAGTGAGAGACGCATCTGATGCCGTATTAGCTTGCATCAATGCTGGTTCATCGATTCTCAACGATGTCTTCAATGTTGGAACTGTAAACCTCAGAAAAATCGACTTGGCGGAGACCGTCAAGAGATGCATTCCACAGACCGCAATCAGAGTTGTGAGTGAAGGAAGAGACAAGAGAAGTTACAGAGTCTCTTTCAAGAAAATGAGAGAGAAACTTTCTTTCACACCTAGAATAAGCGTTGCGGAAGGAATCAAAGAGTTGACTGATCGTTTTCATCTTCTTTCTGACCGCGAGGATCGCAAGTATAGGAATGCGGAGGGTTTTAGGCCATAATAAGACAGTTTGAACCTTCCTTTGATGATGAAGATGCAAAAGCTGTGGCCGACGTGGTCGGCTCGGGGTATATCAACGAGCATAAGCTTACGAGAGAGTTTGAGAAAACCTTCGCCGAGTTTGTCGGAGCCCAATACGCTGTCGCCACGACAAGCGGAACAATCGCCCTATTCTTGGCTCTGAAGGCGTTGAACATAGGCTTTGGAGATAAAATCATTATGCCTGTGTACACGGCCATAGGGACCGCTAGCGCTGTACGCTTAGCTGGAGCTACACCAGTATTCGTAGATGTGAACGAACCGAACGGAAACATGGATATTTCCAATCTCCACCATTATGAATGGGACAAGGAAGTAAAAGCCGTTATACCTGTGCACATCAATGGTCGAGCATGCTCAATGAAAGACATAAGAGAGATCGCTTCGGAGAACGGTTGGCACGTGGTTGAGGATGCTGCTCAGTGCTTAGGGTCTCATTGCAGTGGAAGGCATCTTGGAACGTTCGGGGATGTAGGCTGCTTCAGTATGGCGACAACAAAGATAATTACTACTGGACAAGGTGGAGTTGTGGTCACCGATAGAAAAGACCTCTTCGATCAACTTATGGCGTTGAAGGATCAGGGCAGAGTCAGAGATATAACTTCGTCGGAGATGCCTGACTATTATCCGCTGGAAGGATACAACTTCAAGTTCACTGAGATTCAAGCTGCTCTAGGCTTGTCTCAGTTTAGAAAATTATGCAGAAGAATAGAACACAAGAATCAGATCACCAAACTCTACTATGAGCTGCTAGGCAATTCTGATGTTCTGTTTCCCCCAAAAAGAGACGAAGAGCTACTCTGGTACGTTGACGTCTTGTTGCCTAGAAGAGGAAAGAACATTCTGCTTAAACAAAAAATGAAAATGAAAGGCATAGAACTGAGACTGTTCTATACTCCTCTACACAAACAGCCACCATACAAAGCCAACCGCTCATTTCCTCATGCTGAAGACTATTCCAGTAGCGGCTTGTGGTTGCCATCATCAAGCTCTCTGAAAAACAGTGACATAGAGCATATCTGCACGGAATTTAGGGATGTGTTAGATTGAACCTGAAAAGAGTGATCTTCAGGTCATGGTTCTACTTTCGCATGGGCTATAGCCTCTACCTTTCTTTTCCAGTCGCGTTTATAGGCTACGCCTCATCCATCTACTACCTTGCCATAAGGAACCTACCCTTCCTAGACGGGATATTCCCACACTTCTACACTTTCATAATCGCATCCCTTTTCATCCTCCCTCCCCTCGGCATCCTTCTGGGCTGGCTCCACTACAAGAAGGCACTCAGCTCTTTCTTCAAAGCCGAAATGGATGTCCAGACAGAGGCAAACCCATACGCGACAAGAATTGTGACCCCAGTAAACATTCCATCAATGAAGATAATGGTTCAACTCGCTAGAAAACATGGCATAGATACCTCGGAGGTTGACAAGATAATCCGAGAGACAGAGAAGAAGTTTGGGTTAAGCAACCATTAAAACCCAAAAGCGGCAGATTATGCTTACAAGTTCCAGCCGAATCAAAAGCTGATCAACTCCTGGCTGGTTGAAGCCACGGAGCCGTTTGCTTCCTTGGCACACACACATTACGCTGCCTATGATGAAAAAGAGTTGCGTCAGTCCAAGAAGAGGAGTGGCGCATGCTACCCAGATCATAAGGGCATATGTTCCCTCTGGTCTTTCCAGCAGATCGACCGATGCACACGCCTATGTCTAGGTCATGATCATCGCTGGAAATCGAGTTTCTCTGAATAAAAGCGTAAGAAAAAGAAAACCTAAAAACGTACTTCATGTAATCCTGCATCAAGGGCGAGATCTTTGAAGTTGATGGAGACATGGGTAAAGGCTCCATTTCTAGAAGGGGCATCCATTCTCATTGTTGGCGAGTGCATCGAATCTGCATTCCCGAAATCCCTGCAAAATTTTACCCAGAATCGGGTCGTGTTAACATCTTGCCCCGAAGGTGAGGGGTTCAGTGGACTTACGGAGAAGTTGGCAATGATCGTCAGATGCTCAAATCCCAAGGAGATCACTGTACTGACCGTTGACGGCTCTCCACACTGTAATATGTTACATGTTTCAGTTACCGGTGCACTCTTCCTTACCAGAGCGGAGATTCCCGTCAAACACTTCGTCATAGTGGGAGAAGATGAAGTCAAGGAGGTAAGTCCTGAAACCATTAGGGTTGGACGTTACCTGCATCTGGTGGAAAAATGCGTTCAGAAATATCCAGAAGTTGTTAGCGATCTCAAACGTCTAAGTCTGGAGCAGCGAAGTGTCAAAAAGGGTGTTTCAGCCTCTTCTTGTCGAGGGAGATCGTTCTCTCATACTCGTAGATAATCCTTGAAGTGACGGTCCACGTCTCTAACATCTCGTAATCTATGGAGAATACGTTATCAGCAAGACTAGCCGTCGCGTGAGAGAAATGCCCTTTCGGAAAGCCTCCGACTATTGCTGTTAGTCTTCTTTCCGCTGAGAATTTCGCGATGATATCTCTAAGCGCCATAGGAGATCCAATTCTGCTGAAGGCTATAACACGGGTGGGATTTATCTCGTTGATCAGTTGTCTCATGTTTTTCCGTTCTAACCTAAGTAGTACTTGACCGGTTTGCGGAGCTGTTCCGACCTCAAAGAGCCCCTCCATAAGGCCTACGAACCGCTCATAATTTCTGGGCAACCTCGTTTCAGGAGATACCGAGATCACATAATCATTGATCGTGTGAATGTAAACCTCAAGGAGCCCCTCCTTATTCAAGGGCGATCCTAAAGCTTCCAGTAGACTGAAATGAATAATGTCTGGTCGGCCTCTCCTTTGGCTTTCATTGAGCATTCTCATCGCTGCGTGATGGTAGGATCTGTCGAGGATTGTTACGCTTGGATGTTTCTTCCTCCGTCTTGAATGCTTCTTCACTGCTGAATGATCCCATAGATCTTTGGGGACCGTCTCCAGAGCAGACTCGGCCAGAACTAGAACTAGCATACTTCACCCTCGCGGTAGGACCTTGTATCCTCGTCATTGGGATCAATCATAAATACGTATATCTCAAATAAGTGTAAGAGTCATGATCCATGTCGGGCATGCACAAAAGGTTCAAAGCCGTACTCTTCGATTTGGGCGGCACTCTAATTAAGACAGCTCCCGTTCCAGAAATTCTGAAGAGAATCCTAGAGACATATCGAGTTCAGAAACCAATAAGTGAGATAGCCCTTGCGCAGAAAGAAGCTGATAACGGGTTGACCCTCAAGGATTATGCGATACCCTCTGGTAAGTTTTGGTTTAAATGGAATCTGAAGATACTTCGGAGACTCAACGTTCATAAAGACTTACGGCATCTGGCGAGGACTATAGGCGATAATTGGTGGAACTTTGCTGATCTCGAGCTCTATCCAGACGTAAAGGAAACTTTGGATTACCTAAGGGAACACAGGTTTAAGACGGGCTTGGTGACGAACGGATTCAAGAGTGACATAGACGAGATTCTGCCCAGGGTTGGGTTGAGCAGATACTTTGACATAACAGTAGGGGTTGACGCCATTGGAAAGCCAAAGCCAAGGAAGGAGATTTTCCTCTTCGCTTTAGGCAAGTTGAATGTGCATCCGAACGAAGCCATCTTTGTGGGCGATACGTTGGAGATCGATTATGAAGGGGCCGAGAAAGCTGGCTTAACAGCTCTGCTAATCGATAGGGAGGATAAAGTCAAAGATCCTGTTAAGAAGATAAGAAAACTTACCGAGATAAAGAATTGTCTCGAATAGTTCCGATACAAGACTATCTTAGAAGGACAATCTCTCCAGCAGTTGCTTCTTCTCTTCTCTTCTCAGTTCTACGTATCCCTTTTCCTTAGTGATTGTGGCTATGTTGAAGTCGTCCCCTGTGTATATGTTCCGTTTCATTGCAGCTGTAATGGCTTTCACGGCAATAAGTAGACCATAATTTACGCTGATGCCTTCCTTGTACTCGTTCTCTAGAACGCCGTGCGCAATGGGCGATCCCGAGCCTGTTGCGACAACGTCATCCTCTATCAGGCTTCCGAAAGGATCCAAAGAGAAAATGTGATATCCTTCTGTGTCGTAACCTCCGATCAAGATCTGGACCGCATAGGGGAAGATTCTCTGAGAGAAAAGGATATGCGACGCAAGGCCGCCGACAGAACGGACTGGCATAACCCTATTTCTCTGCAGTTGGTAAATATTTGCGTTTGCTCTTAAGAGGTCTAGAAGGTTCTCGGCTTCTGCTGGAATGCCAGCGATCGTCATTCCAACGTTCCTTGTTATTGGATATACCTTCCTGACAGCCCTGGATGCGATAAAACCAGGAAGCATGATAGCTCTAGTATCAGCTGCCAATATGACTCCGTCGGCACATTTCAGCGCAATGGTTGTCGTTCCCTTAATCTTTAATGAGTCTAGGTCCCTCGCGATCATGATGACACCTTTTTGAGATTGAGATGTGAGTTTGAAGATATAAGAATTTGGGAGGGGCTCGAAAGACCGATGCTTTCAAGAATTAGCTTTTAAGGTTCGATCAACATCCGATTACATGAAAGAAATAGGAAATTGCACTAAGAGTCCGCAATCCTGTCTTTCCTCGCATTTCAAACCAAGATTACTACATTTTCATTATATGCTTGGTGATGGTGATCGAACAATGCGCCTAGTATCGAAGGATCGCGTGTAAAGCGCAGGTGAAAGCCTCGAGTTTGTCAAGCATTCCACCAAGTGAAGAAAACCGTCAGAACTGTTTCATCTACCTCGTTGTTAGCGCTTTTATAAGAGGGTCTTGTCCAATTCCCTTTTGAGCTTCGCGGTTTCAGACTCGATTTCTATAGTCTTCTTTCTTCCAGTCTAAAGGGGCTAGCTTCGGTGATGAGCGCTTCTACTGGTCGTCATTTTGATGTCGTTTCATACTGGGAAATGGTGCTGGATATTACTTCCGGTTTTCGTACGGAAATCAGACTTTCTATGGCTTCGGACAGTTCTTCTAAAACAAGAACTAAGCCCCATCTGGATGCTTAAGCCTCTCGTCGTGAGTGACTCATGCCATCTTGCAACGCGGATGAAGCTATCTCTGGGCAAATACTGAATGGAAAGGTCACCAACCAAAGCTAGCCCCTATTTTGAACAACAACGAGAGAGAATTAATAGTTAGTGTCACCAACAGTTTGATGCCTTGGTTACTTTGACATAGCAGTTCTATAGAGCTCTCTCTGCTGTCGTGTCCACTAGTCTTTGCATTCTCTCACTGAGATTTTCAGGTAAGCCAAGAATGTTCACATCCATAAACCCTCGGACGATCAGAGCTGTGGCTTCATCCTCAGAGAACCCCCTCGCCATCAAGTAACGCACTTGATCTTCCGAGATTTTTCCCACAGCAGCCTCATGGGATAGATCCGTTCCCTCAGCATTCGCCAACAGCTCCGGAACAGCATGGATCAATGCCGTATCAGATAGAAGCAAACCACGACATTCCAAGTGAGCCTTAGTGTTTCTGTGCTCTCCGAGGAGAAATCCCCTTGCGTAGATTTCAGCGTTGTCTTTAGCAACGGCCCTGCTGATTACCTCGGCTCTACTGCCCTCGTTCTCGAGAACCACCCTGGTTCCGACATCCAGATGGGAGTTTGAAGATCCGTAAAGAATCGTGTTAAAGCTAGCCCTAGAATTTGCTCCTTTACAGTATGCCACTGGGTACATCTGTAAACTCTTAACCGGCCTCAAACAGACATAGTTGTTTATGAAGGTGGCGTCGTCCTCAATCAAGGCACCTGTCCTGGGACGGACATCGAAATTTTGGGCCCAATCATGAACCATTGTGAAAGTAAGCTTCGCGTTCCTCTTTATGTAGAACTCGGAAACGCCTACATGTAGCCCCCTGTTAACGTTCGAGTGGGCCGTGCAACCAGTTATTATTTGGACCTCCGAATCTGGTTCAGCAATTATGATGTTGTGAACATTCTGGTTAAGGTTGTCAGTAGAGATGAAGAGACACGACTGGAGGGGCAAAGTGACCTTTTGTCCTTCTAAGACTCTGATGAAGTACCCCTGATCCCAGTTGAGCTCCGTTAAGGCGGTATATTTATCCGTGTCAACCTTTACTAGGTTCCACCAGTATTCCTTCAACCAGTCATATTTCTTCAAGGCCTCATTGGTACTCAGGACCTCAACCTTTCCCTCAAACATCCTTTGAACAGACCTGAGGACAACGGAGTGATCAATCTGAAAATATGTGGCCACCCTTTCGTTCTCGTCGCGAACCATTCCCACGTCTGAGGACCGTTTAACAATGTCCTCGGGCAGATAGGAAAGGGGGCAGTTAGACCATTCTTGTGATTTCCTTGAATATCTGCTTATATTCAGGTCTGGACCTAAAGCCGCGGGTTTGTCTCTTGCTTGCAGAGCTCTTTCCTTGCTACTGGACATTTCTCACACCATGCGTATCCTTCATTGAGGATTTGGCTCAGAATCTTTGAAGGGTTCCCCGAGCACGCAATCGTTTTGTCTAGAAGGACGTGTGCTTTGTCCACGTCAACATGGTGGAGAATGTATCCCATATGCGTGATTAGAAGCGCGGATCGACCCTTCAACATCTTGTTGATGACTCCACCTATGAGCTGGAGATTCTCCACGTCGACACCTGAGTCCGGCTCATCCAGCATGACAAAATCAGCATCCTGCGCAAGAACCTGCAAAACCTCGGATTTCTTCATCTCTCCACCTGAAAATCCCAGATTCATATCTCTTCCCACGAGTTCTAGAGGCAATTTTATCGTCTCAGCTAGTTCACGGATTTTTGCATCACTTTCATCCGTATCAGATATGAGGCTTCGAAGAATGTCCTTCAGTCTCACGCCCCGTATGACTGGAGGATTCTGGAAGGCTACGCCGATGCCCAATCTGACCCTTTCATTAGTGGGAAGATGCGTAATGTCTTTGTCCTTGAACCATATCTTGCCTGATACAACACGGTATGTCGGAAATCCTAGGATAGACATAATAAGTGAGCTCTTGCCGGATCCGTTGGGACCGAAAAGAACGTGAACTTCACCCTTGGGAACTTCTAGGTTGACATCTTCTAAAACCCGTTTGCCGCCAACCTCGACGCATAAACCTGATATCTCAAGCATTCACCAGTCTCCCTTCTGATGTCATTTCCAATTGCGGATTCGTTCATTTTTCATCTATTGTCTAGACTTAGATAAAAATATGTCTAGAGGGATATGTTCTGCAAAGCCCCTTGAAAACGTTTGACTACCATGCAGACCTTGACTAATCAAGTTGAAGAGCACGAGCGGGGTTCTCTATAAGAATCTTGTCTATGGATTCTCGGCTGAAACCGCTTTCCAACATGAGGGGAATAAAGTTCCTGACTAGATAGGAATAAGCTCTGATGTTACCTCCTCCCTTTTCTCCAACGTGGTACCATCCGGCATCTTGGGATAAAAGAAGTTGGCTCTCGAAACCATTCTTCAATATGAACTTCACCAGACTCAAAGTTTTCTCCGCATTCTGTTCGGCCAAACCATCGTATTCAACCCAAGCTCCCTGATGTGCGATTTCGAGATGGTACTTCAAATCTTCCTCAGCATCACAATGAACGACTATGAGTTTACTCGAGTCCGCACCTTCCTCACCCAGAATTTCCAGCAAATGCATTGCCGCGACCCCGTCCGCTGTATGACATGCGATTGTGGCACCGGTTGAGAGACTACAACGGGCAGCTGCTCTCACAATTTTTTCTTGTAAGGGAATTATGGGACCAGGATTCACCGCGATCTTTATGAAGCCAGCTCTGATGGAGGTTCCTTCGATTCCCGAATCGATTTCAGATGCCCACATGCCAGCGAGTTGATCTACTGAACATTCAAACGCATATTCTGGGACAAAGGGCTCCTTGTAAAGCCCCGTATTGGTCAAGATGTTAATGCGCGATGCTTCCGATAACCTTGCGAGTAACTGACCGTCACGCCCCATGTACGCAGGAGTACAATCCGCAAACCCCGTGACGCCCAATTGACGTATCTCCTTCAGGTAAGGAAGCATGACGTTGAAGACTTCGTTTGGGTTGTATCGTTCTCGGCTGACCTTGTCGGCTCCGATAAAGTCGCAGATTATATGCTCATGGATTAGGGCTAAACCAAAGTCATCCGAAGAGATGTCCCCGAGAACGGTCCGTACCTTTCCCATAAAGGAGAATTACTATCGACCAGCAATCTTAAATTTTTCTGTCCGTTCAAAGTCACACGCTCTCCACGAATGCATCTTTTCGATCCAGTTACGCTAGCATCCATCGAAAAGTGTTGAAAACATTCAAAGGATGGACAACAGACCTCTACAACTATTGTCAATGAAGAAAGCGGAATGTTAGGGTAAAGATCTTCCATCTTCATGACCAGAAGTAGAAAAGGCTAAAATCAGCTTTTTTCTTCCCTTCGCCTTTTTCTCTGCCATTAGGAATTGAAAGAGAAAAGAGCTGATGGATGTTACAGACAATCCAAACCGCAACGTATTGTGCTCCTCATGCCTCTAGCAGCGCCGAAAATATCTCTGTCGCGCTGGAAATGCTGTAAAAGGAATGAAAAGATATTTCTACGGGAATAAGAAGAATTAGGGGTGCCTAAATTGAGGAAAGCTGGTTTTGGCGTCATAGGTGTTGGAACATGGGGAGAGAATCACGTTCGCGTTTTCACACAAAACCCGCATGCCAACTTGATAGCGATCGCGGATGTCGACGAATCTAGAGCGCAGTCGATAGCGAAGAAATACGGTGTTAGAACCTATTATACAGATCATACGGATATGCTCAAAGATCCAGAGATCGAGGCTGTTGGAATAGCGACGCCTGATCATCTACATCTTGAGCCTTGTGTTGCTGCAGCAGAGGCTGGGAAACACATCCTCGTGGAGAAACCCTTGGCTACTAATACTCAAGATGCAGAAGCCATTCTAAACGCTACGAGAAGAAACAATGTAAAGCTCATGGTGGACTTTCATAACCGCTGGAACCCTTCCTGCGTTGTGGCCAAGGAGTCGATAGAAAAGGGAGACATCGGCGAGCCTCTATACCTCTATGCAAGGTTGAACAATACAAAGTTGTCCCCTACCGAATTTCTAAGGTGGGCATCAGAGTCCAAAGTGATATGGTTTCTGACCGTTCATACATGCGACTTGGCCAGGTGGTTCTTCAACGATGAGGCTGAACGGGTACACGCCGTTTCGAGATCAAAGGTTCTCGAAAAGATGGGGATTAAGACGCCTGACTTCTACACAGCGATCGTCGAATTCAGGAAGGGAGCGGTCACAAACTTCGAGTCTTGCTGGATCGTCCCAAACACGATACCCGGCGTCGGATGGGGTAGATGGCAAGGCTTAGGCGTAGATTTCGAGCTGGAGCTCATAGGGAGCGAGGGAACCGTCTATGCTAATGTTGTCCCGAATTTCGTAACAAGAAAATATACAGACAGTTACTATACTTGGCCCGATATTCAAGGAACTTTCCAACTGTATGAAAAATGGATCGGATTTGGCATAGAATCCATCAACCACTTTGTTGATTGCGTAGTTAACGAGGAAGAACCTAAGGTGACCGGAGCGGACGGGCTGGCGGTAACCAAGATTATATGCGCTATGGAAGAATCGGCAAAGACCCGTCAAATAGTTAGGCTATGAATAGACTAGGATTCAGATTAACTTCTTGGGCATCAAGATATTAACTGGTTATTGTCTCGCTATCAGATTGGCGATTAGATTAGAATATCAGGGGAATATCTTATCCAGATTGCTGTAAAGGATACTGTGCTTATGAAAAGGCTCAGAGAAACAGTTGCACGAAACTTCGGCGATATAAGACTTTGGGGCACTAATGCCAAGGTTCTCGTGCTTACCGAAGTGCTGTGGGGAATACCGATGTCATGGGTCTTCTTCTATCAAGTGATCTTTATGAGAGCCCTGGGTATGGATGAGGTGCTTATAGGTTTTGCCGCCATGTTACCGCTTATTTTTCAAATCTTCCTGCCCGTGCTGGGCGGATGTCTTGCTGATAGGTTCGGTAGAAAGCGGACTCTAATGCTATTTGACAGTGTTGGCTGGATTGGAGCTATGACCCTATGGTCCGTGGCTGGAAAACCATGGCAGATAATCGCGGCCGCATGTTTTCACGGATTGAGCACAACGATATACGGCGTCTGGGAGACACTGTTGGTCGAGGATACTGAGCCATCCTACCGCGTTGGTATATACAGTTTGATCCAGCTGATCTACATATTCGGAGGCATTCTCACTCCGATAGCAGGAATCCTCGTCTCTCTTTACGGTGTTGAGCATGGATGCCGCTACATATTCCTCATAGGCCTGGCAACAACTACGGTTGTCCTCGTTGTCTATCAAATGTACCTCAGAGAGTCAGCGATAGGGAAGATGCTTGCATCTTCTGAGAGGAGAGACCTAGCGGGGTTTGAAGGTTACGTAGAGACTGGGAAGATAGTGACCAGACATGGAAAGTTACTGATATTGTTCGTCTTAACAATTGTTGGAAGCATACAGGTTCCTTTGTTGAACACATTTAAGCCATTGTACCTGAGTGACCCAAAGGCATTGGCTTTAGATGAGAGCATCGTCTCGATCGTGCCTATGGCTTCATCCATCCCAAGCCTAATAGCCCTCTTCTTGATCGTCCCCAAGTTGAAGCATGCACACATGAGGAAAGCCCTCCTATTCAGTTACATATGTGGTTTTCTGGGTCTCATAGCCCTTCTGATAGCTCCTAGAGGCTCCCTAAATCTCGCTATTCTCTCAGCCATACTTGACAGCGCTAGGTTCGTAGCCATATTCTCAATTCTAAGAGTTTTCTTCGCTAATACGATTGACGAGATAAACCCTCTTGCAAGAGCAAAAATCATGTCCTTAATAACTACTTTTTCCGCTCTAGCATCATGGCCAGCGCCACTTATAGGAGGATATCTATATGCTGCAAGTCCAACCTTACCATTCGTATTAGTAGCGACTCTTCTAATTCTTAGCGTAGGTCTGATATTGAAAACTGGGTAGAATGCCTTTTCAACTCAAAAACGGATTGTTAGGCGCTTATCTTTCAAGCTACAAGATTCAGCTTCTCCTTAGATAGCATTAAATACTAGTTATTAGTGGTAGCAGTATCACACTGGCGATCTAGACATTAGAGAGACCCCTTCAAGATTGCTAAGAGGATGCCGATCCCTATGATGAGGCTGATGGAAAGAATCACACGAAACTTCGGGGACATAAAACTTTGGGGTATGAATGCCAAGGTTCTCGTGCTTACCGAAGTGCTGTGGGGGGTACCGATGTCTTGGATCTTCTTCTATCAAGTGATCTTTATGAGAAGCCTAGGTATGGATGAGGTGCTCATAGGCTTCACTGCGATGTTACCCCTTATTTTTCAAGCATTCCTACCGATGCTAGGTGGATATCTTGCGGATAGATTCGGCAGAAAGCGGGTCCTAATGCTATTCGACACTGTAGGATGGATCGGGGCCATGGTTATATGGTCCTTGGCAAGACAACCTTGGCAGATGATTACAGCCGCTGTTTTTCAGGGATTGAGCACAACCATATACGGCGTCTGGGAAACGCTGCTGGTCGAGGATACTGAGCCATCCTACCGGGCCAGTATATACAGCTTTGTCCAGCTGATCTACATATTCGGAGGCATTCTGACTCCTGTAGCAGGAGTCTTGGTTTCTCTTTACGGTGTTGAGCATGGATGCCGTTACATATTCCTCATAGGCCTGGCAACAGTTACCACTATGTTCGTTATCCGTCAAACATACCTGAGAGAGTCCGCGATCGGGAAAATACTTGCATCCTCTGAAAGGCCAGGGCTACTAGCGAGTGAGAGTTACGTAGAGACCATAAAAATGGTGAGCAAACATAAGAAGCTACTAATATTGCTTGTCTTAACCATTGTTGGAAGCATACAACTTCCTCTAGTCAACACGTTCAAACCACTATTCCTGAGTGACCCTGACGGATTGGGTTTAGATGAGAGCATCGTCTCGGTCGTGCCTATGGCTTCATCCATCCCAAGCCTAGTAGCCCTATCCTTGATCGTCCCGAGGTTAAAGTATGCAAATATAAGGAAAGCCCTTTTGTTCAGTTACACGTCCGGTTTTCTGGGGTTCGTAACGCTCATCATGGCGCCTAGAGGCTCCCTGAATCTCGCTATTCTCTCAGCCATACTTGACAGCGCTAGGTTCGTAGCCATATTCTCAATTCTAAGAGTTTTCTTCGTTAACACAATCGACGATACAAATCCTCTAGCAAGGGCAAAGATCATGTCCTTGATAACCACATTCTCGGCTCTGGCATCATGGCCGGTTCCGCTGGTAGGAGGATACTTGTATGCGACGAGCCCGATTTTACCATTTGTAACCGCAGCCATTCTTCTCATTTCGAGCATGCTTCTAATGCTAAAACTCTAACTCACACGACCGGGTATCCTTCACCTATCTAGAGTTGGAAAACCGGAGAAGCTTATTTATCAATTATTCAAAGCCTGTTTCAGATCCTGAACAAAATCTTATATCCTTACACTAAGCTACTTGATTACCTGACTGGGTGATGAAGTATGCAGGAATTGAGCATCGCCATCATAGGCTGTGGCGGCATAGCAGATGCCCATGTAAATGGCTACAGAGACCTTTACAACAGAGGTCTAAGAGTATTTGACATACGAGCTCTATGCGATGTTTCGGAAGAGAATGCTAAATCAAAGTCTAAGACGATCGGCGAATTCCAAGAAACCAAGCCAAATACCTATGGGGATCTTGAGAATATGTTGAAGAGAGAAAGCCTAGATGCCGCGGATATATGTCTGCCCCATAACTTCCATCATAATATAGCTCAAAGATGCCTAGAGGAAGGTCTCAACGTAATCATAGAAAAACCCTTAGGGATAACCATGAGAGCCGCAAAGATCATAATTGAAGCAGCCGATAACAACCGGAGAACCCTAGCTGTTGCCGAAAATTATAGGAGGTCTCCCGAAAACAGAGCCATCTGGTGGATTATGAGGCAAGGTCTCATAGGGGAGCCTAGGGTTATCCTCTGGGCATCGGCCTACTGGATGCCTCAACCTTGGGGTTGGAGAGAGGACAAGCTTGTGGCTGGAGGAAGCTGGGTTTTTGACGGGGGTGTTCATCTAGCGGATCTCGACAGGTACCATCTCGGAGCGGAAGCTCTCCAAGTCTATTCGGTGAACGACACCTTTGAGCCGGTGAAGCAAGGCGTAAAAGTGACTGTGGACGATATGACTATGGCTGTGATCGAGTATGAGAACAGGGCGTATGCCCAATGGCTTTGGATGAGAGTTGCCCCTGGAAAGGAAGTTAACATGCGCGTAGTATATGGTTCCAAAGGATCCTTAACAAGCGAGGATCTACAGATACAGAAAGAGGAGTCCGTAGAAAGATATAGCATGCGGACCATTATTGAGAAAATGATGATAAAGAACCTTAAGCCTCAAGAGCTCGAGAAATGGTTCCCTCGAGGAGCCAGAGATACTTTTGCCACCGAGCTGTACGACTTCTACGACTCAATCGTGAATAAGAGGAGGCCGGAGGTAGACGGCTGGGAGGCATACAAAGACATGGCTATACCCTTGGCCTTCTACGAATCCGCCACGCTGGGGAAACCTGTTAAGATAAAAGATGTTGAGGATCTCAAAATAGAGGAGTACCAGAGAGGGATCAACGAAAAACTGGGTATATAATGTCGCTGTTATCAATACTGCACACAGTTGAAGTGTTCTCATTTTCATTTTTTTAATATATTTTTGGAAGGTAGGTCGCAAGCCCCTCGCTGACGTAGTCTATCGATATGAACATCCGGTCTCAGCAGCTCAGTCTCCTGTTGGGCTTTAGCTGCAATATCCTGCATCTTGACTCGTCGTGCAGTTCTTAGGTCTCAATAGTATGGATGATCATCCATGACCGCAAATTGTCTTCGACATCCATTTCAATCTTTCGGAGGGGCGAATTCGGTGTAGCCGATGAACAAGATTTACTTTTAGTTCGGACCTTTCGTTCACTAGGCTTTTTAATGCGGTCCAAAACTCTTGTAAAGAGGATGCGGGAGGATGAGCTTGAAACGATCTAAGCTGGAGATCTATCTAGACATCCTGAAAGTCATTAATAAAGGTACTCAGAAGCCTACTAGAATCATGTACAGAACCAACCTATCTTGGAAACCGTTGATGAAGACCCTCGAATCCCTAGAAGATCAAGGTCTGATAGTCAGAGATGAAAATGGCAACCGTACAACTTACAAAATTACCGAGAAAGGTAAAAGTATACTAAGCTATTTCAACAGAGTTATGGAATCCATCGAAGTAAAATAGAGATTTCAAGCGATGAATTGACCTGGACGAATCGGATTTGGCAACTTCCTATGCAATAATCTCAGAAAGTCGACAAGCTAGAGATATCCATGTTGCTTTTGGACGCAATTCACGCCGGGTCTGGGATCAAATTCCGATGTAAGTAGTGATATTGAGATGTCACTGGAAACATCGACTATTCTGTTTCATGTGATTTCGCCTTGTGCCTCTTGGAAGTCTTGTGTCATTCACCTAGTCTTCAAAAATGAATAGTATTGGTTACCGGCTTTGGCTTATTATGACGAACGCTATTGGATCTCGAACATCTGTTCTTGTTTTTTGCTCTTACGCCGTGTCCTCAGTTTTCTTCTGCGGGAGTGGTAGAAAAAGGCTGAGACGCTAATCCGCATCGCTAAGCTTTCTGAGCGATTTATCCCGAAGTCTGCCTGTTGTTTCCTATACTTCTTCCTTCTCAATCGCGTATCGGCCAGTTTTTGGATCGCAATAGATCTTGCCCTCTTCGAAAAGTTTCCGCAGTGATCTGAACACGGCCTTCGGCTTCATCCCCAGCTTCTCAGATATATCCGCCAGAGTCAAGGGAGTTCCATTCTGGAGTAAACTGAGAATCTGATCTTCAGTCTTTGCCATACTGGATGCCCCTCATGAAGGTTGTTTTTTCTTCGATTCAATATATATGCCTTCGCAGATACCCTTGTCCTCGATTCTCAAATGGTTAGCGTATCTGACTCCTTTGACTCCATGCGTAACTCAGTCAGAGAAACGAAAACACTTTTACGAGAGAGTATCTTGTATTCTTCTTGGAATTCCTAAGGCGGTTGGCGAATATCCTTGGCTGAAGAGACGAACGTCTTCAATCTTCTTGCCCGTCCCATCCGAAGGTTAATAGAGCAGAAAGGATTCCAGTCGCCAACCG